>Ga0123333_10001160_pt1 | contig 27838 bp, 17 predicted proteins | sample BioC12SIPDNA_3_FD_89957 | JGI IMG/M metagenome (GOLD analysis project Ga0123333, IMG submission 89957) | Anaerobic biogas reactor microbial communites from Washington, USA - Biogas_R2_B C12 SIP DNA | ecosystem: Engineered > Bioreactor > Anaerobic > Unclassified | place: Washington, USA... | reverse complement strand
GTGGTGCGCGCCCTGGGCGCCGACTACGTCATCGGCGTGGACATTCTCGCGCCCGATTTTATGCGCGGTGGGGGATTGCTGGGGATTGGCATCATGGCGCTGGAGATTGCCTTCGCCAACAGCGGCGGCTGCCACGCGGAGAGCGACTGCTATATCGCGCCGCGCCTCGGCGGGTTAACTTACGTCCTCTTCAGCGAGATGGAGACGTTTATCCGCCACGGGCGTGAAGCGGCGGCGGAGGCCCTGCCGGGGATACGCCGGGCGCTCAGGCTGTAGTCATTCCCGTCCGGCAGTAAAGAAAACGAGGGGCCTTGCGGCCCCTCGCAGATCTGGCTACTCGGCGGTCTTCTCGACCTCTTCTTCAGCCTGCTTTTCCTCCCCATCTTCACCGGGCAGCTCGCGGTCGATGAGACGGGGTGGCGGCGCGGTGGCCGGCTGGTCCACAGCGCCAATGCCCAGCGGCTGCCACTTCTGGCTGGCGTCGCCGCTGCGCAGGCGATGCTCGGCGCCGCCACGGGCATGCACGTCGCCAAAACCTTCCGGCTCGATGAACATGCGCTCCCCTTGCAGGAGACCGAGAATGCCTTCCTGCCCGGGCTCCAGCCGCCGTTCAACCTGCTCTTCCAGATGCTCGATCTCGTGCGGGTCGTAGTCGTCCGGCTCCGTATACGTGGTGATGAAGCCTTCAAAGTTGCGCAGGACCACTTTGCCCGGCGACTGGGCCATCACGTAGTTGGGCGCTACCGGGATCTTGCCGCCGCCGCCCGGCGCATCGACGACGTAGGTCGGCACGGCATAGCCCGAAGTGTGGCCGCGCAGCCCCTCCATGATCTCGATACCCCTGCTCACGCTCGTGCGGAAATGACCGGAGCCAGCGACGAGATCACACTGGTAGAGGTAGTAGGGACGCACGCGGATCTTGACCAGCTCGTGAACCAGCCTGCGCTGGATATGCACCGAGTCGTTGACGCCCGCCAGCAGTACGCTCTGGTTGCCAAGGGGCACGCCCGCGCGCGTCAGCCGGTCTGTTGCCGCCGCCAGCTCCGGGGTGATCTCCTTCGGGTGATTGACATGAATATTCAACCACATCGGATGGTACTTGCTAATCATCTCGCAAAACTCGGGGGTCACACGCATCGGCAGGAATACAGGCACGCGCGAGCCGATACGGATGATCTCTACGTGCGGAATCGCCCGCAGGCGCCCGAGGATCATGTCCAGGAGCTTCGGCGCCAGCACCATCGGGTCGCCCCCGGAAAGAAGGACATCACGGATCTGTGGCGTCCGCTCGATGTAGTCGATCTGCGCGTCGAACTCTTTGCGGCTGAAAGTCTGTGTTGGGTCGCCGACGATGCGGCTGCGCGTGCAGTATCGGCAGTAGCTGGCGCACTGCGTGGTCACCAGCATCAGCACGCGGTCAGGATAGCGGTGCACCAGACCGGGCACCGGCGAATGTTTGTCTTCGGCGAGGGAGTCCTCCATCATCGACTGGAAGGGCACCATCTCGCGGGCCGTAGGTATGACCTGCTTGCGCACGGGGCAATGGGGATCGTCGGGATCGATGAGGCTGGCGAAGTAGGGCGTGATGTCCACGCGGAAGAGCCCCTGCTGGCCCAACGCCTTGCGCTCGGAATCGGTGAGATTGATCACCTTCTCCAGTTCGGCGACGCTGTTGAGCCGGTTAGCCATCTGCCATCGCCAGTCCATCCACTGTTCGTCGGGAACATCCTGCCAGTAGGGGGCGCGGGTGTGGACAGGGTCGGTGACAGGTGTCGCAGTCTTCGCTTCACTCATGTGGGAACTCCTTCTAGGGTCATCTCGTTGCCTCCGCACGCCTCAGCCAGCACACTCCGGAAAAAGCGCTACACCCGGAGGCATTACAGGCTGATTTTACGGCGAAGGCGGGCTTTCGACAATGAGACTCATCGCCGGCTATTGTGCGGGCGCCAGGTTGAAGATCAGTTGGGCTGTCGCCGATGGACTCAGCGGATCGCCGAGCGACGCCTGTACCTGGACCTGGATCAGGCCATCCGCGTCCGGCGGCAGCGACAGCTCGAGCAGCCAGAAACCGTTCCGGTCGGCCTCGACGGTCGTATCGGCCAGCACGCGCCCATCCTCGGTGGTCACGTTGATGTGCACTTCGCCATTGGGCGCGTTGTAGGCCACGCCGTTGACGTTGATGGTCTGCCCGCCGGTAAAACGCTGGCCGGCCGACGGGTGGGCAAAGGCGATGCTCTGCCCGCGCTCGTCGTCGCGGGGATAGATGGTGAGCGGCACCTGGGCGGCCATCCAGCCTTCGCTGCCGGGCTCGTCTTTGGTTACCACGGCACAAGCCGGCCCTTCGACGTTCTCCGGCAGGATAACGTAGACCTGCCAGAATGTGCTGCCGTTCAGCATAAAGCTGTAATCGGTGACTTCTTCCTGGCAATCATTCATGAGCACGGCCACGTGCATCCTGCCGCCCGTGTCGGAGCGCAGATTGCCGTCGAAGTAGAGCGCGTGGCCGGCAGCGGCGATGAGATCGGGCTGGGGGCGGATGAGCGTGAGATAGCTTTCCGGCCGGGGCTCGGCCAGCTCGATGAAGACCGGGATCGTATCGGTGGTCAGGAGGCCGCCGCCGGCATCCAGCAGCGCCGCCGTCAGCTCGGCGCTGCCGTAGACGTTGGCCGGTATCTGCAGCGTGCCGCGCCAGCTACCCGTTTCCAGCTCTCCCGTCGCCGTGGCGATGGCCCAACCGGTGTGGCTGGTCAGCCCCAGCTGCAGGATCATGCCCGGCACGCTGTAGGTAAAGCCGCTGACTTCGACTTCGCCGCCCAGCGGGAGGCGCGCCCCCGGCGCCGGGCTACCGATGCTCAGGATGGGGGCGATGACCGGCGTCGGCGTGCGCGTGGCCGGGCGCGTCGGCTCCTGAGAAGTCGGCTGGGGCTGCGGCGTCGCCGTGGACAGATCCCGTGTTGCCGGCAGCGCCTCAGACTCATCCGCCGTCGGGGAAGCGGGCACAGGCGGGGCGGCAGTGGGGATGGGCGTCGGCAGCGCTGCCTCAGAACAGGCTGCCAATCCCAGTAGAAGGACGAGCAAAATGAGCGTTCTTGTAGTGTGCATAGATACCCTCTCCCTTCTCCGTTGGCCGAGAAGCGGCTCTATTATAGTCGCGATTTGCGTTTTCGCGGGCTTAGGCTTAGATCAGGCGGTTGATGCTTAACCCTGTCTTATTCCTCGTTCTGCTGCTGCTGGCCCTCGTGCTGGTAATTGCCACAGGCCGGATTCGAAGAGAGCGCAGCCACATCGTCGCCACGGCCGGCGTCGCGCTCATCCTGCTTCTCCTATTGGCAGCCCGCTTCACAGCCCTGCCGCTGTCGAGTCCCGGCTTCCCCTGGTCCTGGCTCATCGCAGAAACGAGCTGGTGGCCGGCGCTGGCCCTGTCGCTGCTGGCGCTGGTTGGGCTGCTGATCGCCGGGCCGGGAGCTACGGATTTCCGCCAGCACGCGCTCCTGCTACTCCTGCTTGCCGCCGGCCTTGCGGCAACGTGGGCCAATTCGCCCGCCACGCAGGTGGCGACGTGGACGCTGCTGGCGCTGCTCGTCTGGCTCCTGGTGCGCGCGAGCGCCCGGCCAGAACGCGGCGCGCTGCCCTGGCTCCTGGGCCTGGCGCCGCTGGCGCTCTGGCTGGCAGCGGCCGCCTTTCCCGCCGTCGCCACTGTCCCTGAGATGGAGACGTGGCGCGGGCCGGTATTGACGGAGACGTTGTGGCTTCTGGGCGTTTTCGTCGCGCTGGGCGCCTTTCCGTTCCATCTCTGGCGCCCGCGTCCCGAGCAGCAGCACGCGGCGATCGTAGCCATGGCCAACAGCGCACCGGCTGCGGCCGGCGTCGCCCTGCTAGCCGGACTCGCCGGCGGCGAGGCGATAGCCAGCTATGCCCTGCCACTGACCCTGGCCGGGCTGCTGGGCCTGCTCTGGGCCGCCTATCTGGCCTGGAGCCGGAGCGTGGCGCCGGCCCTCATCCTGGCCGAAGCCGGTCTGGTGCTCCTGCTGGGTGCGTGGGGCACGCCCGAGGCCGTGCTGGCCGAGGGCCGCGTCTTAATCCTGGCGGGCGGCGCCCTGCTGCTGGCCCCTCGGCTGCCGGATGAGGGTCCGTGGCGGCAGATTGCCCGCGCGCCGGCCCTGGCGGCGCTGGCAGCCGTTCCCCTGACGGCCGGTTTCACCGGGCGCGGCCTGCTCTATACGACCTGGCTGGAAAACGACAGATGGCTGCTGATCGTCGTCGCCGTGCTGACACAGATCCCTGTGCTGGCAGCTGGGCTGACGCGGGTCTGGCCCCGTTCGCGGCCTGCAGGCCGGCCAAAAGTATCGGAGCTTGCGCTGATGCTGCCACTCCTCGGGCTGATCTCCTGGCAGCAGATGGAAGAGATCGCCCCGCTCGTCTGGGGCGCGATTGCCCTGCAGATTGTCGGCGCTTTGGCCCTGTTCCGCTTCGCCAGCGAGGCCGGCGAGCTACAACAGGCCCTCCGGCAGGCAGTCGCCGTCCGGCTGGAGAAATGGCCGGACCTTGCTCCGCTGCGGGCAGCGGGCCGCCAGGCCGGCAACGCCCTCCGCGAGGCGACCATGCTCCTGGAGGGAGAGGGCGGCCTGCTGTGGATCGTCCTCTTTCTGGTTATCGTCTGGCTGGCGCGTTAATTGCTTATGTTAACTTTTCCGACGATCTTCGACTGGCTGGAACGGCTTGATTTTCTACGCGGGCTGCCGGCTGCCTACCTGGCCCTGCTCGCGGCGGGCATTCTGACGGTCATCTGGGACTGGCGTGTCGCCATTCTTGCCCTGGTGGTGCAGTACTTTGCCGTCGGCCTGCTCTATGCAGAGGTGCTCGATCCCCGCCTGGCGATAGTCAAGCTGCTGGTCGGCGTCTTCGTCTGCCTCATCCTCTATTTCACCGCCCGTCAGGTCGGTTGGGGAACGCTGCCGCCAGAGCTGAGCGCGGTTGAAGCGGGGCAGTGGCAGCGCGAGCGCCAGCTTCGTTTCGGCCGCTATCTCTCGCCCGGCAGCCTGCCCTTCCGTCTTCTGCTGGTGCTGCTCCTGATCGTAGTCGTTTTGACGCTATCCGGCCGGCCCGGCTACCAGCTCCCGGCTGTGCCCGAGGCTGTGAACCTCGCCGTCTATGCCCTGGTCGGCCTCGGCCTGCTCAACGCCGGACTGACGGGCGAGCCGCTGCGTAGCGGCATTGGCCTGCTGATGGTGCTCTCCGGGTTTGAGCTATTCTACAACACCGTGGAGCAATCCATTCTGATGCTGGCTTTCCTCGCCGGCGCGAATCTGGCGGTGGCGCTGGCCATCGCCTACCTGACCCAGGCGCGGCACGCTCTGCCGGCCCTGATGGACTGACGATGCTGGCTCTTATCCTGCTCCTCGTCGTGCCCTTACTGCTCTCCGCAGTGACTCTGCTGCTGAGGCGCTGGCCGAGCACGGCATCCTGGCTTGCGGCAGGCAGCGCGGCCTTGCTGGCGCTGGCTGTGGGCGCCGTCGTACCCGGCAGCGACGATCCGGCGCTGCAGTGGGAGCTGTTGGGCCGGCTGCTGGTGCTGGACGCCGCAACCGGCGAGATTCTCACGCTTCTTCACGCCGGGAGCGCGCTGCTGCTCTTGCTGGCGGCGCTATGGCCGCAGGGTCAGGACTTCGTGCCCGCGCTTCTGGCGTCGCTGGCGCCACTGGCCCTGGCGCCGATGGCCCGGCCCTTTGTCTTTGGCGCCGTCGCCCTTCTGGTGGCGGCGACCGTTCTCGTGGCTCTGATCCAGGCCGGGCGGGCAGGCTCGACCCTCGCCGCCACGCGCTACCTGACCGTGATGGTCCTGATGCTGCCCTTCTTCCTCGTGGCGGGCTGGATGCTGGAAACGGAGCAGCTCATTTTCCTGCGCACGCTCTGGCGCCTGCTCTTTGCCGGCTTCGGCCTCCTGCTGATGGGCATTCCGTTTCACTTCTGGCTGCGGCCGCTGATCCAGGAGGCGGCGCCGCTCGCCGTCGTCTTTGTCCTGGGCCTCAGCCAGCTTGTGCTCGTCGCCTTTGCCGGCGCCGTCATCGGCGGCAGCCCCGTGCTGGCGCAGACTGACCTCGGACTGTGGCTGCGCGTTCTCGGGCTGGCGACGATGGTCGCCTCCGCCCTGCTGCTGTTTGCGGCGAGAGAGACAGAACAGGCCATTGCCTATGCCGTCTTGCTGGACGCGGGCGTCGTGCTGGCAACATTGGGAGCGGGCGCCACGGGCGTGGCGACAGCGCTGACCGTGGTTCTGGCCCGCTCGCTGGCCCTGACGCTCGTGATGGTCGCGCTGCAACTGCTGCGCCAGGAAGAGAGCGGCGCGCAGCCGTGGTGGCTGCTGCTCGTGTTGGGCTACGGCGCTGTCTCTCTGCTCGGCCTGCCGCTGACGCCGGGATTTGCCGGGCGCTGGCAGGCGATTGCCCTGCTCGGCGCCCAGTCGCCATGGCAGGCGCTGCTGGCGGTGCTGGCCGTCGCCGTTGCCGCGGTCGGGCTGTGGCGGGCGCTGCCGCTTCCGGCGTTTCCACCAGCAGACAGGAAGCTGGATTGGCGGCTCATTGCAGGGCCACAGCTTATCGTTGCCGTGCTGCTCCTGGCGGCCCTCCTCCTGACGCTGTTCCCGAGCTGGCTGCCCGCGATGGCGGCGATTGGCAGCCCGCCTGCCTGAGCCCCCAAAACCCGGTGCCCAAAAGCTGCATTGCTTAAGCCACTCTGCTTTGCTAAAGTTAGCTGCCTGTCGCGCCAGGGCCGCAAGCCGGGAGGGCAATGGTCGGCTTGCGGCGAGGCCCGAGACACAAAAGACCGGGGCGGGCAGGCTGCTACTCTGCACGCCTGAACCGATGAAAGAGGATCACAAATCAATGAGCAGTAAACAGAAGTTGCTGGATCGCATCGCGTCACGCGATTTGACGGTCGGCATTGTCGGCGTCGGGTACGTCGGCCTGCCACTGGCGGTAGCCTTTGCAGAGGCGGGTTTCGACGTCGTCGGCGTGGACGTCGATCCCGCTAAGGTCGATTCGCTGAATGCTGGCTGTAGCTACGTAGAAGACATCCCTGACAGGATCCTGCAGCCGCTCGTCGCGTCGGGTAAGTTCCGCGCGACCACCGATTACGCCGAACTCGCCGGAGTAGACGCCGTTTCGATCTGTGTGCCCACCCCGCTGGGCAAATCGAAGGATCCCGATATCTCCTACATCATCGACGCCACCGAGCGTATTGCAGCTTACGGCTGGGCGGGCAAGCTCGTCGTTCTGGAAAGCACGACCTACCCGGGAACGACCGAAGAGGTTATCCTGCCCAGGCTGAGCGAAAACGGCTGTCAGGTGGGCCAGGATTTCTTCCTGGCCTTTTCGCCTGAGCGGATCGATCCGGGCCGCACCGACTACACGGTGTGGACCACGCCTAAGGTTATCGGCGGCATGACGCCGGCCTGCCTCGAAGTGGCGGTCGCGCTTTATGGCACGGTCGTCGCCCAGCCCGTGCCCGTCTCCAGCCCTGCCGCGGCGGAGATGGTCAAGCTGCTGGAGAACACCTTCCGCGCCGTAAACATCGGCCTCGTCAACGAAGTTGCCCTGATGTGCGACCGGCTGGGGCTGAATGTCTGGGAAGTGGTCGAGGCGGCGGCGACCAAGCCCTATGGCTTCATGCCCTTCTACCCGGGGCCGGGTCTGGGCGGTCACTGCATTCCCATCGACCCGCACTATCTGAGCTGGAAGTTACGGACGCTGAACTACACGGCGCGCTTTGTCGAACTGGCGGACGACGTGAACCGGCATATGCCTGACTACGTCGTGAGTCGGGTCGGCGAAGCGCTGAATAGTGTGCGCAAAGCGATTAACGGCAGCCGCATTCTGATCCTCGGCGTGGCCTACAAGCCCAACGTTAGCGACGTACGGGAGAGCCCGGCGATGGACGTGATTTTGCTCCTGCAGCAGAAAGGAGCCGAGGTCAGCTACCATGACCATCTTGTACCGGACCTGACACACGAGGGTATTCCGCTACAGTCGGTGGAGCTGAGCGACGAGGCTCTACAGAGCGCCGATTGCGTCGTCGTCGTTACCCACCACGACAGCTTCGACTGGCAGCGCATCGCCGATCAGGCAGCGCTCGTTCTGGACACGCGGAATGCACTGCGGCATTACGCCGGACGGGCGCGGGTGATTCCGTTGTAGCGAACGGCTAGTTGAGACGCCCCAGCAGGGCGTACTTGGTCCAGAAGGCGGTGCGATAAAGCGGGTCGATCTGCAGCGCCCGGTCGTAGGCAGCCAGGGCGCTTTCCACCTGGCCGAAATGTTCGTAAACGCGCCCGAGGTTCATGTGGGCGAACTGCGGCACTTCGTAGCGCGGCGCCTCCGTTGCCTTCTTCAGCCAGGGCACGGCCTCTTCCCACTGCCCCAGCTCGATGAGATAGGCGCCGATGTCGTTGTACGGATTGCCAAAAGTCGGATCTACGGCGATCGCTTTCTTGCACTCCTCAATCGCTTCCTCGTAGCGTGACATCATGCTGTAGGTCCAGCCGAGGAAGGTGTGCGCTTCCGAAGTGGGGAAGAGTTCCAGCGAGCGTTTGTAGAGCAGGATGGCATCGGCCAGCTCGCCCTGCATCTGGTGGCGGTAGGCCCTTTCAAAGAGAACCATAGCCTGCTGCCGCTGGATTTCGCTCATGGAAGCAAGTGTAGCATGGGGCCTGACAGGGGCCAACGCCCCGGCGCGCTAGAGCCGGAAGTCGCGATAACGGCCCGCCAGGATGACGTAGACGCCAAACGTAAACAGCCCCACGGAGACGGCGCCGAGCAGGTATAAGCCATAGTCCTGGCTGGCAATTACCGCCAGCGTCTGGCCCAGCCCCCGCGCCTCTTCCGGGTTGAACGTGACCGCCGCCCTCACCAGGAAAATGCCCATTAGCGCGTAGATGATGGCCCTCACCGTATAGCCGATCCGGCCTGTCCAGGTCACCCACCTGTCCTGGCTGCGGGAAAGCTCGGCCAGCGTCAGGGCTTTCCGAAAACGGGCGGTGTAGGCGCGGTAAAGCTGGTAGAGGGCCAGCCCGATAAATCCCAGGCCCATCCCGACAACCAGAGCCTGCCCGTAGCGCACGCTCAGCAGCTCGCGCGTCCAGTCCGCGGGCGTCCGGCCGTCGCTCGTCGTCGGACCGAGTCCGGAGCCGAGCTGCGCCGCTACCAGCGCCAGGCTGAGGTGCAGCAGGCCATTGACGGCGTGGGCCACGCGGTTGACGATTGAGGCAACGCCCTTCCAGTCGTCTTTTTCGGGATCGCGAGCAGCCATCAGGATGTGACCCAGGGAATAACCTGCCAGGCCAAGGGCAATGACAAGCAGGATCACGCGGCCGAACGGCTCGTAGACGATCGCCCGCAGCGCCTCTTCGCGGCTGACTTCCGGGCTGCGAGCCCCGAGGCTGGCGTCCAGGGCCAGCAGCCCCACCAGCATGTAGACGACGCCATTGGCCACATAGCCGAAACGCGTAATGCGTGTAGCCCAGGCTGCCGGGCCGGCCATCACGCCGACGGCGTGCTGCTCCTTTGTCTCAGTCATCGCTGGCGGCTCCCGGGCTTTGAAGTAGTGGGGTGGCTAATCAAGCGTCAGCTTGACCACGGTCACGCCTGCGCCGCCCTCACTATCCTTGCCTTCTTCCCACGAACGGATGCGCGTATCCCGGCGCAGGCTGTCGCGTACGGCTTCGCGCAGCCGGCCCGTACCCTTGCCATGGATGATGCGCACGTAGGGCAGCTCGGAGAGGATGGCAGCATCCATGTAGCTTTCCAGGCGGGCCAGCCCTTCTTCCACAGTCGTGCCGCGCAGATCCAGCTCCATCGGCGGGGCCGGGGCCGCACGCGTGCGCACCGCCGGCTGGACTGCATCTTCGTCGCCGCTGCCCGCCTCTTCCAGCAGCTTCAGGTCCGCCAGGCTGACGCGCGTCTTCAAGCGGCCCAGCGCCACCTCGGCGTCTTTGTTGCCGACCGAGATCACCTCGCCGCTCTTGTTCAGCGACCTGACCAGAACACGGTCGCCCGCCTGGAGCGTCTCGCGCAGGCGGCGCACCGACCTGCGCTGCGAAGGCGGCTCCGGCACTTCCGCATGCAACGCCGCCTCAGCCTGATCGACTTCCCGGCCAAGCTGCTTGAGAATGGTGCCCGACAGCTCGCCGTCGCCCCGGCCGCTGCGCAGTTGTTTGCGTATCCGCTGTATCTCTTCGCGCAATGCTTCAAGCTCGGCCTGACCCTGCCGGCGCGCTTCGGCCAGGATCTCGTCGCGCTCGGCGTCAATCTCATTCAGGCGTTCCTGCAGCTCGTCGCGCTCCCGCTCGGCCTTTTGCAGCGCCATGCGCGTCGCCGCCTCCTGTGAGGAAATGCGGTCGCGAATGTCATAGATGGAGTCCAGCAGCGTGCTCGCGTGGGCGCTGCCGGCGCCAAGCAGCCGCAGCGCGTCGTCCAGGATCGTCTCGTCCAGGCCGAGCCGGCGCGCAATCGCCACGGCATTCGATTTGCCGGGCAGGCCGATCGTCATCTCGTAGGTCGGCGACAGCGTCTCGAGATCGAATAGCAGTGACGCGTTGGTCGCGCCGGGCGTCTGGCTGGCATAGACCTTCAGCTCCGGATAGTGCGTGGCGACAAACGTCGTCGCCCCCCTGTCGCGCAGGAAATTGACGATAGCCTGAGCCAGCGCCGCGCCCTCGGCCGGGTCGGTGCCGGAACCAAGCTCGTCCAGCAAGACCAACGAGCGGTCGTCCACCTGTTCGAGGATGCGCGTAATGTTGGTGATGTGCGCCGAGAAGGTCGAAAGACTCTGCTCAATCGACTGTTCATCGCCGATGTCAGCGAACACGTTGTCGAAAACGGTGAGGCGCGCCCCGACGGCCGGCAGATGCAGGCCGGACTGGGCCATCAACACCATCAGCCCCACCGTCTTGAGACTGACAGTCTTGCCGCCTGTGTTTGGGCCGGTAATGAGGACCAGGAAGATATCCTCGTCAAGCAGGAGATCCGTGGGGACCACTGTTTCCGGCGGTAACAGCGGGTGGCGCGCGCCGCGAATCCAGAGCGTCGAGCCAGGGTGGCGGCTGGCAGGCTGCTCGGCCTGCTTCTGGTGTCGGCTGGTAGAGGTGACACGCCAGGGCACGAACTCTGGCGGAATGGCGTCGATGGCCGCGGCATAGCGGGCGCGGGCGAAGATCAGGTCCAGCTCCGCCAGCCGGTCCACGATGCGCTTGATCGCGTCGCCGCGCTCGGCAACCTGGACCGATAGCTCGGCCAGTATGCGCTGGATTTCCTCTTCCTCTTCGATCTGCAGCGAGCGATACTCGTTGTTCAGCTCGACGGTGTTCATCGGCTCGATCCACAGCGTCGCGCCGCTGCCGCTCTGGTCGTGGACGATGCCGCGAATCTGGCCCTTGAACTCGGCCCGCAGGGGCACAACGTACCGGCCGCCCCGGCTGGTGATGATCGGCTCCTGCAGGAAGCGGCTCATGCTGCTGTTGATCAGCGCCTGGAGCCGTTCGTGAATCCTGCTGTGCGTGATACGGATCGAACGGCGGATGCTGGCCAGCCGGTCGCTGGCGCTGTCCAGTACTTCGCCGCGATCTTCGTCAATCGCCTCGCCGATGGCCTGCACGAGGCGCGGAATCTCCTCAATCAGGTGGGCGATAGCTGCCAGATTGGGGTAACGCTCCTCGACGCGCAGCAGGGCGCGTTGCAGGTTCCGGGCGGCTATCAGCGTGCTGCGTATGTCGAGCAGATCCTCGGCGCGCAAAACAAAGCCGCGCATGGCATTGTCCGCCGCCCGGCGCACGTCGCGCGCGCCGCCTATGGTTGCCTCGCTGCCGGCGTTGAAAAGCTGCAACGCCTCCTGCGTCTCGGCCTGGCGGCGGGCAGCCTCTGCGGCGTCGGCCGTCGGGTGCAGGGCAAGCGCCAGCGCCTGGCCCGCACTGAAGCTCGTATACGAGGCGAGCCGTTCGAGAATCTTATCAAACTCCAGAATCCGCAACGTCTTTTCGTCCATAGGACGCCATTATAACGCTCAAGGACGGTGTATGACCATCAACAGAATATCCGAATCAGGCGGCAATTGAGGTGATAGGTTGATGATGGCGACGGGTCGGGCCGGGGACGAGGTTGGACTCAGCTACTACTTTGGTTAGAATCGAGGCCCGGGATTGAGATCTGCCAAAGGAGATTTGGATCTGCACCACTTTCATCCGGAGACTGCCGGGCTGCCTGCGGTCAGCTTCGAAGGGGTCAGCAAGCGCTTCAAGATGTCGCCGGAACGGCCGCGCACCGTGCTGGAGACGGCTATTGCGCTCCTTCGTATGCAGCGGCGCCCGAAGCAGGAGCTTTGGGCAGTGCGCGACCTCAGCTTCGACCTTTACCGGGGCGAAAGCCTGGGCATCATCGGCCGCAACGGTAGCGGCAAGAGCACGGCGCTGAAGCTCATCGCCCGCATTCTGCGGCCCACCGAGGGCCGGATTACAGTGCGCGGTCGCGTCAGCGCGCTGCTGGAGCTGGGCGCGGGCTTCCATCAAGACCTCACCGGCCGGGAGAACATTTATCTCAACGGCTCCATTCTCGGCCTGCAGCAGAAGGAGATTGAGGCGTATTTCCCGGCGATTGTCGATTTTTCAGAGCTGCACGACTTCATCGACATTCCGGTGAGGCACTACTCTTCCGGTATGTATATGCGCCTCGGCTTCAGCATCGCCATCCACGTGCAGCCGGACATTCTCATCGTAGACGAGATTCTGGCGGTCGGCGACCAGGCGTTCCAGGCGAAATGCTTCGAGCGTATTGAGGCGCTGCAGCAGGCGGGCACGACGATCATCCTCGTCAGCCACAACATGGACATGGTCCAGAAAGTGTGTACCCGTCTCCTCTGGCTGGAACAGGGCCAGCTGCGCAAAGCCGGGCTGACCCACGAAGTGCTGGCCGAGTACACGAGCGAGAACTACCGGCGGCCCGAGGGCCCCGAACGCAGCCCCCAGCGCGCCGCCTTCCGGCGCATGGGCACGCGGGAGGTGGAGATTACGGGCGTGCGCCTCTGCGACGGGGAGGGCCGAGCCGCCACCCGCTTCCGGACCAACGAGCCGATGACGATCGAGATGGAATACGTGGCGCACAAACCAGTCCAGAACCCGGAGTTTGGCCTGGCCCTCTTCCGGCAGGACGGCATCCAGGTCAACGGGCCAAATACCCGTCTCGCGGGCGTGGAGATGGGCCGTGTCGAAGGGCCTGGCGTCGTCCGCTACCATATCGAGCGGCTGCCTCTCCTCCCTGCGCGTTATGAGCTGACCGTGGCCGTACACGACAGCCGGTATCCCGTCGCCTACGATTTTCACGACCATGCCTACCAGTTTGAAGTGGTCGGCGGCGGCACCACGGAGATATACGGGCTGGTTGTCTTCCCGGCGCGGTGGGAGTGGGTCTGTGGTGAAGAGGCAGTGGCGGCGAAGCCGGCGGGTCAGGTAGATTCATGATTTCCTGGCGAGCGTCCGGCGAACGCTGGCTGATGCTGATTCCTGTTGGCCTGTACCTATCGCTGGGCCTGATCTATCTGCTGGCAGTACCCGTCGGGGAGTCGCCCGATGAGCCGGGCCATCTGCAGTGTATCGAGCAGGTAGCGCAATATCGCCGGCTGCCTCGTATCGATCCGTGGCCGAGCGGCGAATGGTGGTCACGCACGACCTTACTCTCCGGCCATATGTGCTATCACATGCCGCTTTACTACGTCGCTGCCGGCTCTCTGCAGCTCGCGGTTCACAGTCTTGGGCAAAGCCCGCTGCATTTCGAGTTCCCGGAAAGCAACCCGGAATGGGTCAACGGCTCGCCGTCCATGTTCGTGCACGAAGGCAACTGGCAGCTGGCCGAAACGCGGGCAGTCACAGCCGTGCGCATCTTCACGCTGGCGATCGGTTTGTTGACACTCTGGGCGACCTACCGGGTGACCGTGGCGCTCTTTCCGGGCCAGCCCGTCCTTGCCCTGGCTGCCGCCACGCTGGTTGCCGGATGGCCCCAGTTCGTCTATATGAGCCGGGCGATCAGTAACGATCTCCTGGCGACGGCGCTCTCGGCAGCCGTCCTGGTTGTGGTGCTACAGGAAGGACGGCCTTCGCGCTACCCGCTGGCAGCCGGCCTGGCCAGTCTGGCGTTCCTGACCAAACTGACGGCGGCCTTTACGGCGGGCATCGTCCTGGCAGCCTTTGCCCTGGAATTCTGGCAACGGCCGGCACAGCGGAGAGAATTGGCCCGTGCCGGCTTCCCAATGGCCGCTATTTTCGCCGGCAGCGTCGCCCTGATCGCCCTTGTACCGGCGTTGCGCGAACCCCTTGTCAGAGGCGTGCGTGCGTTTGCCGGTGTTTCTCCGGCAGCCTCCAGCACCGCGTATTGGCTTGACGTGCTGAAGCTTACAGCCAGCTCTGGCTGGGCTCGTTTCGGCTGGATGAATGTTGCCGCGCCGGCATGGCAGGCATACGCCTGGTGGCTGATCATCCTCGGCGGCGCGGTAGGGGGCCTGTTCGCCCTGTGGCGCCGCCACCCCCGGCCGTCTTCGTTTCTGATCGCCATCCTCGTGCTCTGGACAGTGGCCGTGCTCGCCGGTTATCTGCGCATTAACCTGAACCGGTTCCAACCCCAGTTCCGTTTCGCCTTCGCTCTGCTACCTGTACTGGGCGGGCTGGCGGCTGGCGGCTACCGGAACTGGCTCGGGCGCCGGTCCTACCTGGGCGTTGGGGTCTTGGCCCTGGCGCTTTTTTTTGTTAATCTATGGCTGATCTTTCAGCTAGTAATACCGGCCTACGCTATGTAGGCCCCTCAAAAGGGAAACTATGACTCGCTTTCTCTCACGACCCCTTCTTCTGCTCATTACGACTGTACTGCTTGCCGTTGCCGTGTTGGTTGTCCAACGGACAGGCAACGTGTCAAGCGCTACTCTGCAAGAAGAACCGCTGGGGCAGACTGACACAACGCCCAATAGCTGCCGGTACGGTACTTCAGGCATCGGTACCCACGCCAACTTTGTTGACGACATGCGCCTGGGCTGGATCATTGACTTCAACGCTCGCCCGCCATCGCCCATAGCCGGCGTCGAATATATGCCAACCGTACGCATCGAGCAGCAGCGCGACGGGTCGGGAGCGCGGATAAACGCCTATAACCTGGTGTCGCCCCCAAGCATGGCGGCGCTGGAGACTCTGGTTAGCAACAATCCGGGGCTGGTATGGCAGATCGGCAACGAAGTCGATCGCTACCAGTGGCAGGATGACCTCTGGCCTCAGGCCTACGCCAAAGCCTACCACGACATCTACTACACGATTAAGGCCAACGACCCCACAGCTCAGGTAGCCCCGTCCGCGCTCGTGGAGGTAACGCCGGGCCGCCTGCAATATCTGGACATTGTCTGGAACGAGTACAGGAGATTGTACGGCGAACCGATGCCCGTCGATGTCTGGAACATGCACATTTACATCCTCCCCGAAGCGGAGTATGACCAGAATGGCAATCTGGTCTACTCACGGGCGGCCATTGCGCTAGGAACCGATCCGTCTCTGGCGATCCTGTTCAGTGGTGGGAACCCGGCGCTCTGCGGCAACACGAACGTCTACTGCTACGCGGAACACGACGACATCAACATATTCATAGAGCAGGTTGTTGCGATGCGCACCTGGATGAAGGCGCATGGGCAGCAGAACAAGCCGCTCATCCTGACCGAGTTCGGCACGCTCTACCCCTACAGGGAAGCGTCCGATCCGCCCGAGGGAAGCTGCGACACCTGCTATAGCCTGAAGGACGAATATGGCAACGTCTTCGACCGGACGCGCGTTACAAACTTCATGAACGCAACGCTCGACTACCTGGAGAACACAACCGATCCGGCCCTGGGTTACCCGGATGACAATTACCGCCTCGTCCAGCAGTGGAACTGGTATGCCATACAGGACGGCAGCCCGTTCTTCTCCAGCAATCTCGTGCAAGACGACGGCAGCGCACTGACGCCGATGGGACAGACGTATAAGGCCAGAAACATCGCGCAGGGCTTCGACATCAACCTGCGCCTGTCGCAGACGTATGCCATCCCCGTCTGGTCAGGAGGCGGTACGGCCACAGCCAGGCTGACGGCTACCATCCGCAACAACGGCAACGTGCCGACGCAGGCGCCGGTAAAGGTGACCTTTGCCAGCGACGCGGGGATGAACAATGTCATTGGAGAGGTAGAGATCCCGGCCGGCGTTATGGGCTGTGCTACTCGCCCCTACACCGTCTCGGTTGACTGGCCTGGCCTGACGCCCGGTCTCCACCGCTACTGGGTCAAAGTTGACAGGGAGAACGTCATCCCTGAGACAGTTGAGGGAGATAACAGCGGCTCTAGCTTCGTCCTGGTCGATCCGCAACAGATGTTGCTGCCGAGGCTGACCCGCTAATCAGCTCGGCGATCATTAAGAGGTAAGAAAAAGCAGGCGGCCCCGCCATTGGGGTCGCCTGCTTCTTTTTGCCTTCTAGTGATCTGCCTGCTTGAACTGCTTCTCCCCCGCGCGAATTGGCACCTTCAGCCAGTTCTCGCGGGGCGGCAGGGGACAGCTGTAATCCTCATTATAGGCGCAGTAGGGGTTGTAGGCGTAGTTGAAGTCGATCTCGATCCGATTGTCGCCGAGGGGGCGGAGGCCCGGGCGGTGGTTATCCAGATAGCGGCCTGCACCATACGTTTCGGCGCCGTTGGTTGCATCCTTGAAGGGCAGGAAGAAGTCGCCGTAGGTCGGATCCTGATAGATAACAACGCTCGTTTCTTCCCCGTCTACCTCAAAGGTGAAGCGGCCCCATCGGCGGTAATAGCGGGTGTCGCCTGTGCTCGTCTGCATCTCCACAAGGGGCTCGTCGTCGCCAAAGCGTTCCACCTCGCCGGTAAAACGGTAGGAAGCATCGGCGTCGTAGTAGTCCAGCCCCTCAAAAACCTCCTGCTGTAGCGGGTCCAGCGGCGACTGCGGGTGCATGCCCAGCATCTCGTCAATCTCGGCCCGAAAGTGGGCCAGCCGCGCCGCGTATTGGTTGGGATCACTCATTTCCTGTCTCCGGGCTTTTGTAACTACCTCAAACAGAAAAAGGATACCCGGTCAGGATATCCTTTTCATTAGCGGAGAGGGTGGGATTCGAACCCACGGTGACCTCACGGCCACAACGCTTTTCGAGAGCGCCCCATTCAACCACTCTGGCACCTCTCCAGTTGTTTAGTTGTCGTCAGACTCACGCCGCTGGTCGCGCAGCCGGCGGAAAAAGCCCTGCAGCAATTCGGCAGCCTCCTCCTCCAGCACACCCGTGGTCACTGCCACGAGGTGGTTGAAGCGCGGCTCGCCGAGCACGTCCACGATCGTGCCGCCGGCCCCAAAGCGGGTGTCCGGCGCGCCGTAGACCAGCCGTTCCAGCCGGGCCTGGATCATCGCCCCGGCGCACATCGGGCAAGGCTCCAGCGTCGCGTAGAGCGTCACCCCGATGAGGCGCCAGTTGCGCAGGTAACCGGCGGCCTGGCGGAGCGCGATCATCTCGGCGTGGGCTGTGGGGTCCTGGTCGGACTCTTTGCGGTTGTATCCGGCGCCGATAATGCGACCGTCGTAGACCGCGATGGCCCCGACCGGGACTTCGCCAAGCGCCGCTGCCTGCGCCGCCTGTTCCAGTGCAAGCCGCATCCAGCGCTCATCTGCTGCCTGGCTACCATTCATGCTAACGTGCGTGTTCCTGACGTCCGGCAATTATAGCAGAGCGGCCGGACGACCGCCACATTTCGACGCCCTTCTTATGAATCGCCCGCGACTGCTCTACGCTCCCTTTTTTCCCCTTACCGCTCATGATACACTACGATTGTACCAGAGGTGCAAGAGCGGGTCACTGCTGGAACTTCCAGGGGTGTTCGCCCGTCTCAGAGCTGGCCCATGTAAACAACTTTCCTTGCCGGCGGTTACGCCCAGGAGCTAGACGAAGACAATGCGCAAATACCTTCTCCCTCTGCTTATAGCCCTGCTGCTGGCGGCGGCAGCCTGTCGCCGCGGCGAGGAGACCCCGACGCCGACGCAACCACCTACCCGCGGGGCAACGGCAACGCAGCCCGCCCCAACCGCCACGGCCCGCCCGGCGACCCCTGAGGCGCCCGCCGCGACGCCGGAAGGAGTGCTGGATCTCGGGCGCATCGATCCCGACGATATCGACTGGGCGCCGCAGGTCATCGCCAGCAGCCCGCTGCCCGGCGAAGAGACGCTGCTCGACGGCGCCATCACCATCAAGTTCGACCAGCCGATGGACCAGGAGTCGGTGGAGGACGCATTCACCATCGAGCCAGCCGGCGGGCGCGAGCCCGTTGAAGGCGCTTTTTCCTGGCCCCAGCCTGATACAGTCGTTTTTACGCCCGCCTCGCTGGAGCGCGCGCAGAACTATCGGGTGCTCATCGGCGCCCGCGCCGCCGGCCGCAACGGACAGCGCATGGAAGAGCCGGTGCAGCTCCTGTTCCAGACGACGGGCTTCCTGGAAGTCGCTCAGACGATCCCGGCGGCGGACAGCAGCAACATTGGCGTCGACGCCAGTATAACTGTTCTCTTTAACCGGCCGGTCGTCCCTCTGGTCAGTACAGGGCAGCAGGCCGGGCTGCCGCAGCCCCTGGAGATTGAGCCGGCCGTCGAGGGACGCGGCGAGTGGATCTCCACGAGCATCTATCGCTTCACCCCCGACGAGGGTTTCCAGGGCGCAATCACATATGAGGTAACCATCCCCGCCGGCCTGGAAGACGTGACCGGCGCTGTGCTGGAAGAGCCGGTGAGCTGGTCGTTTACCACGCTGCAGCCCAGCGTGGCCGAGACGACGCCGGCTAACGGCGACGTCGACGTTGCGCCGACCACGGCGATCACGGTCACCTTTAACATGGACATGGACCGCGCCTCGACCGAGGCCGCCATCTCGCTGCAGCCGTCCCATCCGCTCTCTTTCTCCTGGCAGGACGACCGCACGGTCGTGGTCACGCCGGAGGAGATGCTGGCCCTGGGCGCCAACTACACGCTCACCGTCGGCGCGCAGGCGCGAGCGGCGTCGGGCCGGGCGACGCTGGACGCGACCACGAGCAGCTCCTTCATGACCGTACCGCTGCCCAGGGTTACGCGCACATTCCCAGGCAGCGGTCAGCTCGCCGACTACTACGACTACGGCGTCTCTATCGAGTTCAGCGCGCCCATTGACCCCGATACGATTGAAGGCCGCATCCAGATCAACCCGGCTCCGGCCGACTTCGACTATTTCGTCAGTGGCAAGTACGTGAATCTGGATTTTCCTCTGGCGCGTGAAACCCAGTACGAGGTGACCATTCCCGCCGACGTCGCCGATCCTTACGGCAACACGCTGGGCTCGCCCTATACCTGGCAGTTCACGACCCCTGCCGAGCTGCCCGTCGTCTCGCTGAACCTGCCGCTGTATGTCAGCCAGCTACCCGCCGCGCCGCCAAACACGGTTGACATCGTCTACCGCAACGTGACGACGATCAACGCCGTGCTTTACGATCTGGGGCTGCCGGTGACCTTGCTGACCGAGCCCTACCGCGCTCAGGAGATGAGTGCTCCCGGCCCGGCGCTGCGTGAATGGAACCTGCCGGTGGAAGCGCCGCACAACGTCGCCCAATTCACCACCCTCGACCTCGGCGATATCTCGTCTGGCGTCTACCTGTTGTACGCTTCGTCCCCGCAACTCCCCGATCGCTACTGGCAGAACCAGCGCAACGTCGTCGTCATCGGCGACACAAACATTGTGGTCAAAGAGATGTTCGGCGCGGTGCACGTCTGGGTCACCGACCTGAACAGCGGCGCGCCCGCTGCCGGGCGTAACCTGACGCTCTACGATATCAACGGCACCGAGATCGGTACGGCTACCAGCGATAGCAGCGGCTTTGCCAGTTTCAGCTACCAGCCGCCGCGTGATTATCTGCCCGGCGTGGTCGTGGTCAGCGAGCAGCCGGGCGAGGCCGGCTTTGGCGTGGGCAGCAGCACGTGGAGCGGCGACGTATCGCCGTGGATGTTCGACGTGAGCGTTACCTCCAGTGACGAGGCCGACGAGTTCGCCTACATCTACACCGACCGGCCGATCTACCGGCCCGGCGACACCGTCTACTATCGCGGCATCGTGCGCCAGCCGAACTACGCTCGCTATGGGCTGCCCGAGCGCGATCAGATCACCGTGCGGGCCGAATACGTCTCGTTCTTTGAGCCGTCCGAACAGCTCGGCTACGAGGTTACGCTGCCGCTCGACGAGTACGGCGCGTTTTCCGGCGAATACGTTATCCCGGAGGATGCTTCGCTGGGCACCTATCAGCTCTTCCTGCCAATTGAGGGACCGAGCACGGGCAACACGCGCATGTTCACCGTCGCCGAGTACCGCCGGCCGGAGTTCGCCGTCACGGTCACACCAGAGATGACACAGACCGTGCGCGGAGATGAGGTTGACGTCGTCGTCGAGGCGCGCTACTTCTTCGGCGCGCCCGCCAGCGACCTGGAGCTGTTCTGGACGGTCTACGAGCTGCCCTACCGGCTGCCGTGGAATACGACGCCCTACTACAGCTTCACGACGGAAGATTTCTTCTACTACTTCCCGTCCGAGATGGATTCTGCCGGCTATTACGGCAACTACGTTACCCAGGGCGGCGGGCGCACCGACGCCGACGGCCGCTTCGTGATTACGCTGCCGGCCGATCTGCTGGCCGAAGTCGAGGCCGGCAGCCGCAAACTCACCGTCGAAGCGACGATCCGTGACCTGGGCGAGTTCCCCATCACCGGACGGACGGAAATCATCTTCCACGCCGCCGACCTGTACGTGGGCACCGCGCCGGCTGGTTACCTGAACGAAGCCGGGGAGGAAACGGCCGTCCAGCTCATTACGGTCGATTGGGACCGCGAGCCGGTAGCCAACCAGACGGTGGAGGTCGTCTTCTACGAGCGTGAGTACGAGCGAATCGAGGAGACCCGGCCCGGCTTCGGCGATCGCTGGGAGCCGGTGGACACGGAAGTGGCCCGCACACAGGTGCAGACAGACGCCGATGGCGAGGCTGTAGCGAGCTTTGTACCCCCGGCCGGCGGCACCTACCGGGCCGTATCGACGGTCACCGACGCTGCGGGCCGCAGCCACAGCAGCAGCACCATCTTCTGGGTAACTGACAGAGATTTCGTCGGCTGGCCGGTCAACACCGACGCCAAGCGGATGGAGCTGACCGCCGACCAGCCCGTCTATGCGGCGGGCGACACCGCCAGCGTGCTCGTCCAGTCGCCCTTCCCCGGGCCCGTCAACGCCTGGCTGACGATTGAACGGGGCACGCTGATCGAACAGCGGCTGATAACGCTGCAAAGCAACAGCGAAGTCGTGGAGATTCCCGTGACGGATGCCTTCGCGCCCAACGTCTTCGTGACCATCGTCGCCGTCCAGGGAGCCGGCGAAGAGCAGGTCGCCGACATCCGCATGGGCCTCGTCGAGCTGATCGTGCCGCCCGACCAGTTCGCCCTCAACGTCGCCCTGACCCCGCAGGCCGACGTCTTCGGGCCGGGCGACACAGTTAGCTATGAGATCCGCGTTACCGACGCGATGGGCCAACCCGTGGAAGCCAGCGTCTCTCTGGCGCTCGTGGACCTTGCCGTGCTGACCCTGCAGGAGGACAACGCGCCGCACATCCTGGACGCCTTCTACGAGCGCCAGCCTTATCGCAGCGTGATCGGCGCCGGCCTCTTCGTCAGCGGCGAAGGGCTGCCGATTGACGTGCCGGAAGAGGTTCTGGGCCGGGGCGGCGGCGGTGGCGGCGGGCCCGAGCTGGGCCTGGATGCGGGCGCCCTCGTGGAAGACCAGGAAGAAGGGTTGGACGCCCGCCGCAACTTCCCCGACACGGCCTTCTGGCGCGCCAGCGTGACCACCGGCGCCGGCGGCGCCGCGACAGTCGAGATCCCCCTGCCCGATACGCTGACGACCTGGCGCCTGAGCGCCAAGGCCGTCACCACGGATACCGAAGTCGGCCAGTCCAGCGTGGACATCATCACCACCCTGCCGCTGCTGCTGCGGCCGGTGACGCCGCGCTTCTTCACCGTCAACGACATGGTGCAGATCGGCGCCGTCGTCAACAACAGCACCGGCCAGCCCCTCGACGTCACCGTCTGGCTCGAAGCAGAGGGCGTAACGGTGGAGGGCGAGAGCAGCCAGGAAGTGAGCGTGCCGGCCGGCGGGCAGCAGCTCGTTCGCTGGCCGGTCACCGTGCTCGACGTGGAGGCGGTGGACCTGACCTTCCGCGCAGAAGGCGGCGGGTTCCGCGATGCGACCAAGCCCAGCTTCGGCGAAGGGCCGGATCAGCTGATCCCGGTCTACCGCTACGACGCGGAAGATCTGGTCGGCACCTCTGGCGTGCTGGACGACACCGGGCAGCGGGTGGAGGCATTCCTGCTGCCGCCCGCCGTCGACCAGCGCCAGGGCAGCGTGGACGTGCAGGTGACGGCTTCGCTCGCCGGCGCCATTCTCCAGGGCTTGGAGTACGTGAACAGCAGCGACGTGGACGATTTCTGTGCCCACGGCGTGGTCAGCCGGTTCCTGCCGAACCTGGCCATCGTGCGCGCCTTCCGCGACCTGGGGCTGGAGCCGCCGCAGAGCGACGTAGACGTGGACGAGCTGATCACGCGCAGTATTCGGGCGCTGGACGCGCTGGAGAAGGTCGGCGGCGGCTGGGGCTGGTGTTACGACCCGCAGGTGGACCCCTACCTGACGGCCTACGTGCTCTACGGTCTCTACCATGCCGCTGCCGAGGGCTACAGCCTGGAGGGCATCGACGCACAGGCGGCTCTGCGGCGGCTCAACATCCGTGAAGCTGGAGAGCTGGGTTCGGCCTGGGAAGTGAATCGCCAGGCCTGGTTCCTCTACGTGCTCAGCCTGTGGGATGCCGCCGAGCTGGCCGATCTCGACGCCCTGTTCTTCGCCCAGCGCGAGCTGCTGGATCCCTACGCCCGGGCCTACCTGGCTCTGGCTTACACCGAGATCGATCGCGGCAACGAAAACGTCGAGAGCCTGCTCTCCGATCTGGCAGACGAAGCGGTGCTCAGCGCCACGGGCGCCCACTGGGAGCAGAACGCCGAGGACTGGCGCAACCTCAGCAGCGACATACGCGGCACGGCGGTTGTCATCGACGCCCTGGCCCAGCTTGACGCCGACCATGCCATCGCTCCGAACGCCGTGCGCTGGTTGATGGCGGCGCGCCAGGCCGCTCACTGGAAGACCCCCTTCGAGACGACCTGGAGCCTGATCGCCCTGACCGACTGGATGGTGGCGACCGGCGAGCTGGATGCCGAATTCAGCTACGAGGTCCGGGCCAACGCCGCGCAGCTTGGTGAAGGCAGTTTTGCCGGCGAGCAGGCGACCCGCGTTGATAGTTACAGCGTGCCGCTAAGCGCGGTGCCGGCCGGCGAGACCAACTACCTCATCTTCGAGCGCGGCGACGGGCCGGGCCGCCTCTACTACGCGACGCACATGGACGCCTTCATCGACGCGGAGACGGTCGAGCCGGTCAACCGCGGCTTCACCGTGACACGCAATTACTTTGACGCCGAATGCGATCCGGAAGCAGAGTCCTGCGAGCCGCTGACCGCCATCGAGGTCGGGCAGCGCGTGCGGGTGGAGCTGACCATCGTCACGCCGAACGACCGCACCTTCGTGCGCGTGATCGATCCCATCCCGGCCGGGACGGAGGCCATCGATCCCGGGCTGGCAACCAGCGCTAGCGGGCTTGGCGGTACGGTTGACCGTACCGACCGCGACTACCGCTATGGCTACTGGGGCTGGTGGTTCTTCAACCGCATCGAATATCGCGACGACCGGGTCGTCTTCCTCAGCAACTTCCTGCCGGCGGGTACCTACCAGTACAGCTACTTCCTGGAGACGCCGATCCCCGGCAGCTACCAGGTGCGGCCCGCCGTCGCCTACGAGGATTTCTTCCCCGAAGTCTTCGGCCGCAGCGCCGGTCTGGGCTTCACCGTCGAAGAGTAAAAAACGCCGACACCGTTATGCACCGTGCGAAGGCCAGACTACAGGCTTTCGCACGGTGCCCTTTTTATTGGAGAAAAAATGACCGAGGAGAAACGCACGATTACCGCCGAAGACCTGTACCGTTTTGAGCTGGCGAGCGATCCCCGCCTCTCGCCAGACGGAGAGCACGTCGTCTACTGCGTGCAGTGGGTGGACCGCGATCAGGAGAAGAAATACACCAACCTGTGGGTGGCGCCCACGAACGGCGGCGAGCCGCGCCGCTTCACCGTGGGCGACCACGTAGACAGCCAGCCCCGCTGGTCGCCAGACGGCACGCAGATCGCCTTCCTCTCGACGCGGAAGGACGAAAAGCAGACCCAGATCTACGTCATTCCGTTCCAGGGCGGCGAGGCGCGCCAGCTTACCAAGCTGAAAGGCACGTTTGCCAGCTTTGCCTGGTCGCCGGACGGCAGCCGCCTGCTCGTCCAGTTCCGCCAGAAGGACCAGGACGCGATTGAGCGCGACGAGGACGAGCGCAAAAAGAAGCTCGGCGTCGTGGCGCGCCACATCACCCGCGCCGACTTTCGCTTTGACGGGGTCGGCTGGCTGCCCAGGGAGCGCTGGCACCTCTGGACGATCGACGTGACGAGCGGCGAGGCGACCCAGCTCACCACCGGCGACCATGACGAAACCGGGCCGGTGTGGTCGCCGGACGGCGAGACGATTTTCTTCTTCTCCAACCGGGCAGAACGGCCGGACATCGAGACCGAGAAGATCGATCTGTTCGAGATACCGGCGAGCGGCGGCGAGGCTAAGAAGCTCGACGCCCCAACCGGCAACAAGTTCGGTCTGTCTGTGTCGCCGGACGGGCAGTGGCTCGCCTACGTCGGCCGGGAGGGCAAAGGCGACTGGTGGCGCAACTCCGGGCTGTGGGTCCTGCCGCGCGATGGCAGCCAGCCGGCCTGCAACCTCACCGCTGCCAGCGACCTGAACGTCGGCAACAGCACCCTCGGCGACGTGGCCGATCGCCCGTTCACAGCGCCGGTCTGGGCGGCGGATGGCGAGCGGCTCTTTGCCCAGGTGTCGCTGCACGGCCGCACCTCCCTGTACACCGTCACACTGGCGGGCGCCGTCGAGCCGCTGCTGGCTCCCGACGGGGTGATCAGCGATTTCACCTTCGACGAGAGCCGGCAGAAGATGGCCTACATCTGGAGCCGGTTCGAGGACCCCGGGCAGGTCTGGTTCCGGGATATAGCCGGGGAGAATGGCCGCCAGCTCACCCACGTCAACAAGGGGTGGCTTTCCGAAATCGACCTCGGAGAGATCGAGGAGGTCTGGATCAAGGGGCCTGACGACAACGACCTGCAGGGCTGGATCCTCAAGCCGCCAGGCTTCGATCCCCGGCGGACTTACCCGTCCATTCTGGAGATTCACGGCGGGCCGTGGACGCAATACGGCGAGCTGTTCATGCACGAGTTTTACTGGCTGGCGGCGAAAGGCTACGTCGTCACCTTCTCCAACCCGCGCGGCGGGATGGGGTATGGCGAGGCGCACAGCCGGGCCATTCACCAGAACTGGGGCGACCGCGATTACGCCGACGTTATGGCCTGGGCGGATTATGTCGCCGGGCTGCCCTATATCGACACGGAACGGATGGGCGTCACGGGCGGCAGCTATGGCGGCTACATGACGGCCTGGATCATCGGCCACACCGACCGCTTCAAGGCCGCCGTCGGCCAGCGCGTCGTCAGCAACGCCGTCAGCTTCTGGGGCTCGTCAGACGTGGGCCTTCAGTTTGAAGATGCCTGGGCCGACTGCCAGCCGCCCTGGGAAAATCTCGAGGCCTACTGGCGGCAGTCGCCAATGGCCTACATCGGCAACGCAAAAACGCCGACCCTGGTGCTCCACAGCGAGCAGGACATGCGCTGCAACCTGGAGCAGGGAACCCAGCTTTTCCTCGCCCTGCGCCGGCTCGGCGTGGACGCCGAGATGGTCATCTTCCCGGAGGAGTCGCACGGCCTTTCGCGCGGCGGGCGCACCGACCGGCGCGTGGAACGGCTGCGCCACATCGGGCGCTGGTTCGATCGATACCTGAAAGAGGCCGAGACGGGTTCAGACGAGACCTAGACCACAGCCGAAGGGCAGAGGCTGGCAAGCGGGCAATGGGCACAGTCCGGTTTGCGCGCGTGGCAGATACGCCGCCCGTGGAAGATGAGCAGGTGCGAGATCTCAATCCACAGGTCGCGCGGCAGCAGGACCATCAGCTCCTGCTCGATCTGCTCCGGCGTCTGCCCCTCTACCAGGGCCAGCCGACGCGCCACCCGCTTGACGTGGGTATCGACGACGACGCCATCGGCCACGCCATAGATCTCGCCGAGCACAACGTTCGCCGTTTTGCGCGCCACCCCGCTCATCGTCAGAAGCGCCTCCATCTCCGATGGCACTTCGCCGCCATATTCCTCCACGATCCGTTGGCACGTCTCCTGAATGTAGCGCGCCTTCTGGCGGAAGAAGCCCGTCGGCTGGATGAGGGCTTCGACCTCTTCCCGGCTTGCCTCGGCCAGCGCCGCCGGATTCGGGAAGCGGGCGAACAGCTCCGGCGTCACCTGGTTGACCCGTTCATCCGTCGTCTGCGCCGACATGATGGTGGCGACCAAAAGCTGCCAGGGCTCGTTGTAGTCCAGCGCGCAGTGGGCGTCAGGATGGGTTTCCCGCAAGCGCGCGACGATGAACGGCAGGCGTTCCGCAGCCGGAGCGTCCGGCGTCAGTAGTTGATCCGTGGAGTTGCTTTCTGTCATAATTTTACAAAAGCGTGTCGTTGAGCGAAGATAGGGTGTAATGCGCCGGGCGAGATCGTACCCGACGCTCCGTCCCGGCGCAAGGACGCCGCCGGCACCGGGCGGTTCATTGGCCAGATAAAGGAGGAAAGAAATGACTCCCATTGTAAGACATCCCCATCGCCTACTGCTGCTCCTGCTGCCCGTGCTATTGCTGATCGCCGGCTGCAGCCTTCTGGAACAGACGGCGGAGCCGACGCCTACCGCTCCCGCAGAAGACACGCCAGAGGCGACGGCGGTGGTGGAAGATATCGAACCCCGCGAGGTTGAGATCGAGTCGGTTGAAATCCTGCTGCTGGAATCTTTTCCCGTGCAGGTTAATGTGATCGTCAGCGGCAACCTGCCCAACGCCTGCTGGACGCTGAACGAGCCGCGCCCGCGCCGCGAGGGTAACACCTTTATCGTCAGCCTGATCGCATCGCGGCTGCCGGACGAAGTCTGCACCGAGGCGCTCGTTCCCTTCGACCAGGTGATTCCCCTCGACGTGGTAGGGTTACCCGCCGGCACCTACTCTGTCACCGTTAACGGCACGACCGACACCTTTACCCTCGACGTGGACAACGTCCTGGCGGAGGAGACGCCTGAGGCCGAAGAAACGCCAGAGGGAGAGGCGACGCCGACAGCCACGGCCGAAGACGTCGCCGGAACGATAACGGGCATGGTCTGGCATGATCTATGCGGCATCACAGGCGGCGAAGGCGGGGAACCCGTCGTTCCGTCGGATGGCTGTGTGGCGCTGGACGACGGCAGCTATGCCGCCAACGGCAACTTCGACGAGGGCGAGCCGGGCATTGCCGACATCGTCGTCAGCCTCGGAGTGGGGGCCTGCCCCGCACCGGAGACCGAGACCGCCATCACCGATGCCGGCGGCAACTACCGCTTTGAAGGGCTGGAGCCCGGCACCTACTGCATCAGTGTGGACGCCCTGAGCACGGCAAACAGCAGCCTTCTCATCCCCGGTGATTGGACGGCGCC
>Ga0123333_10001153_pt1 | contig 27950 bp, 26 predicted proteins | sample BioC12SIPDNA_3_FD_89957 | JGI IMG/M metagenome (GOLD analysis project Ga0123333, IMG submission 89957) | Anaerobic biogas reactor microbial communites from Washington, USA - Biogas_R2_B C12 SIP DNA | ecosystem: Engineered > Bioreactor > Anaerobic > Unclassified | place: Washington, USA... | reverse complement strand
CTGGACGACCTCCTTGGGCACCTGGTTGTCGTACTCCGCGGCGGGCGTGCCGGGGCGCGGCGAGTACTGGAAGGTGTAGGCGGAGGTGAAGCGGGCCTTCTCCACCACGTCGAGGGTGTCCTGGAAGTCCTCTTCGGTCTCCCCGGGGAAGCCGACGATGAGGTCGGTGGTGATGGACGCGTGCGGGATTTTCGTGCGGACCTCGTCGAGGATGGCGAGGAACTTCTTCGAGCGGTAGGAACGGCGCATCTCCTTGAGCACCTTGTCCGAGCCGGACTGCAGCGGCATGTGGAGGCTCGGCATGACGTTCGGCGTCTCCGCCATCGCGGTGATCACGTCGTCGGTGAACGCCGCCGGGTGCGGGCTGGTGAAGCGGACCCGCTCCAGACCCTCGATCTCGCCGCAGGCGCGCAGCAGCTTGCCGAACGCCAGCCGGTCGCCGAACTCCACGCCGTAGGTGTTCACGTTCTGCCCCAGCAGGGTCACCTCGACGACACCCTGGGCGACCAGGGCCTTGATCTCGGCGAGGATCTCGCCGGGGCGGCGGTCCTTCTCCTTGCCGCGCAGGCTCGGGACGATGCAGAAGGTGCAGGTGTTGTTGCAGCCGACCGAGATCGACACCCAGGCGGAGTATGCCGAGTCGCGCCGGGTCGGCAGGGTCGAGGGGAAGGTCTCGAGGGACTCGAGGATCTCGACCTCGGCCTCCTTGTTGTGCCGGGCCCGGTCGAGCAGGGCCGGCAGGGACCCGATGTTGTGGGTGCCGAAGACGACGTCCACCCACGGCGCCTTCTCCACGATCGTGCTGCGGTCCTTCTGCGCCAGGCAGCCGCCCACGGCGATCTGCATGTCGGGGTTCTTGAGCTTCGCGGGGCGCAGCTGCCCGAGGTTGCCGTAGAGCTTGTTGGCCGCGTTCTCGCGGACGGCGCAGGTGTTGAAGACGACGACGTCGGCAACCTCGGGGCGCTGCCCGGCGGGCAGGCTCTCCAGCTCGACGTAGCCGGCGGTCTCGAGCAGGCCCGAGAGTCGCTCGGAGTCGTGCACGTTCATCTGGCACCCGTGGGTGCGCACGTCGTAGGTCTTCACAGCGGTGTCCATGGCACCCACAAGGGTAACCGGGGCCACCCGGTGAACCGCACCGTTCGGCCGGAGGCCGCCTCAGCCGGCCACGCGCGGACCCGGCGCCGCACGCCGGGTGCGCCGGATGTCGTCCAGCACCGGCAGCGTTCCGGCCGCGAGCAGCACCATCGCGAAGGGGATGACGGTCTCGTAGCCGATCCAGATGTAACCCAGCGCACCGACGACCCCGCCGACCGCGAAGAGCGAGACCATCGTGGTCAGCAGCAGGAGCTTGACGGGGTCGTGCACGACGGGAGGGGTGTCCGGTCGACGGTTGCGGTAGAGAGCCTTGCCCAGCTCGATCCCGATGTCGGTGACCATGCCGGTGACGTGCGTGGTGCGGATGCGGGCGCCGGAGACCTTGGTGATGAGGGCGTTCTGCAGGCCCATGACGTAGCCGAGGATGCCGACGATCAGGATCTCCGCGCCCACCGCGTCGAGGCTGTCCGCGAGCAGCCCGAACAGCAGGATCAGCAAGGACTCGAGGACGAGCACGACGGCGAACCGCCCGGCGGTCTCGCGCCGGCGCATCCAGTTGAACAGGATCGCGGTGCTCGCCGCCCCGAGGATGAAGGAGACGATCGCGGTGCCGGGCGGGATGATCAGACGCCACTCCCCCACGGCGATGTGGTCCGACACCGAGGCCGTCATCCCCGTCATGTGGGAGGTGTAGATGGCGACCGCGACGAAGCCGACGGCGTTGATCGCCCCGGCCACGAAGGCCATCACGAAGGCGAGATGCCGGTTGCCGCGGGTGCTGCGCTCTGCCCCGGTGAGCGCTCGCCCGTAGGCACCGACCGCCGCCCGGTGCCGCAGGTACCGGGCCTTACCGGGGTCGGGCATCGAGTCCGACATCGCCGTCCGTCCGTAGTTCTCGGTGGTCAGCGGACCGCTGTTGCCAGGAAGACCCCGTATGCCGTGCCCTCCTTGAGGATCGAGGTGCAGTCCTGCGTGCGCACGTCGGCGAAGCCCGCCGCCAGCAGGGCCGTGCGCAGCTCGGCCCGGTCGAAGCCATGGTGACCGTCGAAGTCGTGGTCGTGGAACGAGCCGTCCTCCCGGTCCAGGTCGGCGATGCAGAGGTGCCCGCCGGGCCGCAGCAGGGCGGCGAACCCGGTGAGCACGGCCGGCAGGTCTCGCACGTGGTGCAGGACCATCGAGGTCACGACCAGGTCGAACTCCTCGTCGGGGACGGGGTCCCGTTCCAGGTCCAGGTCCCAGACCCGCGCCTGTGCCGGCAACGTCCCAGCCTCGATCTTCTGGCTCATCACCTCGCGCATGCCGGCGGAGTTGTCCGCCAGCACCACCTCGGCGACCCGCTCACTGAGGGACTGGCTCACGAGACCGGTCCCCGCGCCATACTCCAGCAGTCTGGTGCTCTCGGTGAGCGGCACGGACGCGGCCACCGCCGCGGCGACCTCCTGCGCCCTGCTCACCTTGTCCGGATCGTTGTCCCAGTCGGCGGCCTTGCTGTCGAAATGCTCTGTGCCCATGGAGGCAGACTGCCATGCCGGGGACTAGGCTCGTGACCAACGGAAGGAGTCACCTCATGAGTGATCAGACCAGTCGCGAGAACATCGATGGTGAGTACGGCACGTACAGCCTGGACGACGAGGACCAGCTCCAGCCGGAAGACACCCTGATCGGCGACCGAGACCCGCTCGACGTGGGCTACCGGACCGCTGAGCGACTGCAGGGCACGACGTCGTGGGGGACGACGGCGGAGGAGCAGCGCACCGACGAGACGATCGAGCAGCGGATCATGCAGGAGGAGCCGGACCCGCACTCCGCCTATGGCGCCCCGGACAACGAGAGCGGGCTGGACGCCGACCCGAGAGTCGGTGGCGACGACCCGGACTCGATCGAGGCCGAACGGGACTGGTACGGCGAGTCCAGCGAGCCCGCCACCCGCCTGGTGGCCCCCGACGAGGGCCAGGGTGAGGACACCGAGAAGGACATGGTCGCCCGGTCGACCGGCAACCCGGACTCCTCCCCGGAGGGGTCGGCGATGCACTACGTCTCCGACGACGAGGACCTCGAGGACTGACGCTCCCCCTTGAGTCCAGTCCGACGCCGGACCACCCGACCGAGCGCACGGTGTGGCGCTGCACAGCCCCACCGAGCGCACGGCGTGGCGCTGGTCAGCCTCCACCGAGCGCACGGCGTGATGCTTCACCCAGAGTCGCCGGACCACCCGGTGAGGCCAGTGATGCGCAGCGCCAGCACCCGTGCGAACGGCTGGTCGCGGTACTGCTCGTACTTGCCTTCTAGGAGATTGCCCAGTGCGCGGTATTCCTCGTCGGAGCCTTCGGCCTGCCAGCGGAGGGTGGCGCGCACCCACCACAGCCGAGACCAGTCCGCGGGGTCCCAGTGCTCGATCAGGAGGGTGGCGCGCGGGTCTGCTCGCAGGTTCCGCTCTCGCTGCAGCACCGTCGAGGCCTTGGGCTTGACCTGGTCCACCGGAATCCCCACGAGGTCGTCGCTGACGGCATAGACCACCGGCACCGCGTCCACTCCGCGCTCGACATGGACGGTCGAGAGAATGCCGTGGTCATGGGCGTGCAGCAGGGCCCGGGCCTTGTCCGGTGTGATCCGCATAGGACGACGATGTCGCCATCCCTGGGATCCTGCACCTTCTCGATTCCGCGCGCCAGCACCGACGACGGCGAAGTGGCGCGACTGACTCCAAGAAAGAGATCATGCCGAAGGCCGACGACATGTGACGGCGCCGTCCGCCTGCGCCCCTCTGTCACCCCGGACTGACCTGACGCCGGCGAACGCGTCGGGTCAGTCCCGTCGGTGCTCGGGCAGCTCATCGAGCGCTTCGCGGATCACGCGGAAGGCGAGACTGCTGTCGTAGCCCTTGCGCGCCAGGAAGCCGGCGAGCCGTCGTGTCTGGACCTGTCGGTCAAGGCCACGCATGGTGCGCAGCCGCTTCTCCACGAGTTGCCGCGCACGGTCGGCATCGTCGTCGGGGTCGACGTCACCCAGTGCGCCCTCGATGATCTCGTCGGCCACCCCCTTGCGGCGCAGCTCCTGGGTCAGAGCTCGAGGCGCCAGCCCGCGGGTCTCCTGCCGGCTGCGCACGAGCATCCGGGCGTAGGCCTCGTCATCGACCAGGCCGACCTCCGTGAGCCGGTCCAGGACAGTGCGTGCCACGTCGTCGTCGCAGCCACGCTGCCGGAGCTTGTCCTCCAACTGCTTGCGGCTGCGCGGCGCCATGGTGAGCTGCCGCAGCGCGATCTGCCGCGCAACCTCGTGCGGGTCGGGCTCGGCGTCGGCGCGCACCGGCTCAGGGACGTCCCGGTCCCGCGCCGCTATGCGTGCGTCGGCACCAGCGCTCTCCGCCTCGGCGGTCGCCAGTGCCCGGCGGGCCCGGGCCAAGCGCTCGCTTGACCCGGGCCCGTCTGCTGAACGGTCGGTCATCCGGATCAGAAGTTGACCGAGACCTCACCGGTGCGGGGATCGACACCGGCGGGCACGTCGCGGTCTCCACCCACGGCAGCCAGCTCGGCGTCGATGGAGTCCTCGCCTTCGGGCCGCGGGCCCACTCCGAGCTTGGCCTTGACCTTGCGCTCGATCTCGTCGGCCAGGTCCGGGTTGTCCTTGAGGAACTGGCGGGCGTTCTCCTTGCCCTGGCCGAGCTGGTCGCCCTCGTAGGTGTACCAGGCACCCGACTTGCGCACGAAGCCGTGCTCCACGCCCATGTCGATCAGGCCACCCTCGCGGGAGATGCCCTGGCCGTAGAGGATGTCGAACTCGGCCTGCTTGAACGGCGGCGAAACCTTGTTCTTCACGACCTTGACACGTGTGCGGTTGCCGACCGCGTCGGTGCCGTCCTTGAGGGTCTCGATGCGCCGGACGTCCAGCCGGACCGAGGCGTAGAACTTCAGCGCCTTGCCACCGGTGGTCGTCTCAGGACTTCCAAACATCACACCTATTTTTTCACGGAGCTGGTTAATAAATATCGCCGTCGTTCCGGTGGTGCTCAGCGCGCCGGTGATCTTGCGCAGTGCCTGCGACATCAGGCGGGCCTGCAGACCCACGTGGCTGTCGCCCATCTCGCCCTCGATCTCGGCGCGGGGCACCAGCGCCGCGACCGAGTCGATGACGATGATGTCCAGCGCGCCGGAGCGGATCAGCATGTCCGCGATCTCCAGCGCCTGCTCGCCGGTGTCGGGCTGGCTGACCAGCAGTCCGTCGGTGTCGACGCCGAGCTTCTTCGCATACTCCGGGTCGAGGGCGTGCTCGGCGTCGATGAAGGCCGCGATGCCGCCGGCCTTCTGCGCACTCGCCACAGCGTGCAGCGCCAGCGACGTCTTTCCACTGCTCTCCGGTCCGTATATTTCCACCACGCGGCCGCGCGGGAGTCCGCCGACACCGAGCGCCACGTCAAGGGCGATGGAGCCGGTCGGGATGACCTGGATCGGCGGGCGGATGTCGTCGCCCAGGCGCATCACCGCACCCTTGCCGTGCGACTTCTCGATCTGGGCGAGGACCGAGTCCAGCGCCTTGTTCTTGTCTCCCTGGATCTGCTGCACCGTCGAACCGGGCCTGCTGGGTCGTGCTGCCATGTCCTGCTCCTTCGCACTCGTGGGTGGGCGCGCCTACCGGCGACCGACCGCGGTGTGCCCGACCCCACCGGGCCGCGTGCTCATCCGTGTCCTGTCAGACGCTAGATGCCCCCACCGACACTCCCTCGGACCCAGGACCAGCCTGTGGACGGACGAGGTGTCGCGCGAGCACCTGTGGACCACGGTAAGTCGAAAGTGTGTGCGATACCGTGCGACACGCCCACGCCCCTACGATCGCGTTGTGACGCGCAGTCTGTCGGACCTCACATGGCCTCGTCGCACCCAGCGGCTCACCCTGCGGCCGGTGCGGGTGGGAGACCTCGAGGCGCTCTTCGCCTACCGCTCCGACCCGGAGGTGGCCCGCTGGCTCACCTCGCTGCCGACCGACCTGGAGGAGTTCGCGGTCCGAATGCTCCGGCCTGGTCGGACGCTGGTGATCGAGCACGGCGGTGAGGTCGCCGGCGATCTGATGCTCACGATCGAGGACGCCTGGTCACAGGCGGAGGTCGCCGACCAGGCGAGGAATGCCCAGGCAGAGATCGGCTGGTGCCTGGCTCCCGCCCACCAGGGCAAGGGGCTGGCCACCGAGGCGGTCCACGAGCTGGTCACGATCTCCTTCGAGCTCGGCGTGCGCCGGATCGAGGCCAACTGCTTCGCAGAGAATGCCGCCTCGCGCGCCGTCATGGAGCGGGTCGGGCTGCGGCAGGAGGGCTACTTCGTCCAGGAGTCGCTCCACCGCGACGGCACCTGGCGCGACGGGATGACGTATGCCGTGCTGGCCGAGGAGTTCGAGGAGTCGCGTGGCTGAACCGGCCCTGTCGAGGGGCGTGCCGAACCCGGCTCTACCGGGATGACGGCCCTGACCCGCCCACCACCCGTCCCTGACGGGCCGGCCTCCAGCCGGCCGCCGAGTTCCTCAGCACGCTCGCGCATCGAGGCAAGCCCAATCCCAACGGGCCACGGCGAACCGTCTCCCGGACCGGTGTCGGACACGACCACCTCGATCTCCCCGGGGACCCGGGACACCACCACTCTGGCGCCCGCCCGGGCACCGTGACGAGCCACGTTGGTCAGCGCCTCGACCACGATGCGATAGACCGCCACCTCAACCGCAGCCGGCAAGGCCGCGAGGCCGGCAAGGTCGAGCGAGACCTGCAACGGCACACCGCTCCGGTGCCGCATGGAGGTTCCCACCTGGCGCAGCGCCCCGGCAAGCCCCAGCTCGTCGAGCGCCGGGGGACGCAGCGCCTCGACCAGCTCGCGGACCGAGGCGATCGCCGTCCGCGCCTCGAGGCCGAGGTCGTCGACCAGACGCGCGGCAGCCGCAGGGTCGCTAGCGACGAGGTTGCGCACGGCATCGGCGGTGTAGACGATCCCGGTCAACTGGGGTCCCAGCCCGTCGTGCAGGTCTCGGCGCAGGCGGCGTCGCTCCTCCTCCCGCGCCGAGATCCCCCGACGCTGCGCGTCGCGCAGGTCCAACGCCAGGCGGGAGGCCCGCAACGACTGCGCGAGCAGTGGGGCAGCGATGGCCAGGACGCGCCGCTCGTCGACCGACAGTGCCAGGTCCCCCGAGCGCAGACCCACCACGAGAGTCATGGCACGACCGTCTGTGTCGGGCAATGCTCGTGTCTCCGTCGCCGTGTCTCGGTCCCCCGACTCGGCGACCGGGACACCGTCGAGCTGGAGCGCGGCATACGGCAGGACCAGCGCCTCGCGGATGGCTCGCAACGCCACCACCGGGTCGTCACTGACCCGCTCGGAGACCAGCCCCGCGGCCTCGAGCGGGTCCCGACGGGCACCGAAGATCAGCGCGGAGACCGTGCCGCGCAGCAGCACCTGCGCGGGGTGCACGGCCAACGCCAGCACCGTCCCCACGACAGCCAGCACCGGGACCGACGGCTTCTCCTCGGTGCCCACCTCGATCACCGCCGCGGCCATGACGAACGCGGCGACGAAGCAGACCGCCGCCGCGAGGTAGCTGACCGTGGTGACGACGACGGCGCGCACATCGACCTGCTCGGGCCGCACCGCACCGACATACAGCGCGGGGCCGATGGCGGCGAGCACGGCCGCGGCCACCGCCGCCCCGTGCGGCTCGGGAAGCGCGAAGCTGAGGATCCCCGCCACCAGGGTGGCGGTGCCAGCGCCCAGTGCCAGCCACGCCACCGACCGGCGCATCAGACCGGATGCCCGCTCCAGTCGCCACCACGTGTGGATGAGCAAGCACAACAGCATCGAGATGGTCATCGTGGTCAGACCGGACGGCACGACCAGGGCCAGCGCACCGGCGGCGATGACCGTCACCAGCGCCACGAAGTCCGAGGGGTGGTGCCACTGTCCCGACGGATAGAGAACGAGCGCGGCCGGCGCCAGGAGCAGCGCCGCGAGCACCCATAGGAGCCGGGCGTCCTCCCCCACGACGAGCCCCGGGCTGACGACGCCGAGCACCAGGGCAACCGCCGTCGCGGCCAGCAGCACCGCAGTTGCCCGGGCGCGACCTGCGCGCAGCAGCCCGCCCGCGGTCAGGCCCGCGCTCGCAGCGAGGAGCAGGGGAACCCCGGCGACGGCATACATCATGGTTCCCGCCCCAACCCTCCCTCGCGGGCCACCACGATCGCCGCCGACCGGTCGGCGACCTCGAGTTTGCCGAAGATCGAGGTCAGGTTGTTGCTCACGGTCTTGGGCGACAGGTGGAGCCGCTCCGCGATGGCGGCCGTGCGCAACCCTGCCGCCAGCAGGTCAAGCACCTCCCGTTCCCGCCCGGTGAGCTGCGGGAACGCCGCCGGAGCCGGCTGCGGCGGGGAGGTGAGGAAGCCGATGATCCGGGAGGCGACGCCTGGGCCGAACACCACCTGGCCCGCAGCGACGGCGCGGACCGCCCCCACGATCTCCTCCTGCGAGGCGCCCTTGAGCAGGTAGCCCCGCGCGCCGGCCCGCATCGCGGTGAACACGGTGTCGTCATCGTCATACATGGTCAGCATGAGCACCGCCGTCGAGGGGGAGGCCTGCCTGATCCGACGGGTCGCCTCGACCCCGCCCATGCCCTGCATCCGCACGTCCATGAGGACGACGTCAGGCCGGTGCAGCAGCGCCTCCCTCAAGGCCTGCTCCCCGTCGGAGGCCTCCCCCACGACCTCGATGCCTTCCAGTGTGCCGATGAGCGCGCGCAGACCAGTACGGACCACCGGGTGGTCGTCGACCAGCAGGAGGCGCACGCCCATGAGCCCATCATCCTCCGCGCGGCGCCTGAGCACCCGGGACATTCTTCCCGTCGACCCGTGCTTCGTCGGGAACCGGTGGTGAATCATGGATCTGGCGACGGGAACCGCCCACGCCCGACGGTGGTGGGACGGGGACACAACGGCCCCGGCCACACGACCAGGAGGTCTGTCATGACACCCACGGAGCAACTCACGAGACGCCCCACGACGACCAGGCAACGGGTCGGCCTGGTGATCGCCGCACTGCTCAGTGCCACCAACATCCCGAGCGCCCTGGAGACCACGCCGGAGGGCGAGGTCGGGCCACCCTTCGTCGTGCTGCTCGTCGCCACCGTCCTGGGGGTCGTTGGGCTCGTCACTGCCATCCTTGCCTGGCGCTCGGGCAGCCCGGTCGCCCTGCGGGTGCTCGCGGCCTGCCTGATCGTCCTGGGGCTCACCGCCCTGCCGGGACTGTTCGTGGACATCCCCAGTCCGGTGAAGGCTGCCGTCGGGGGCGTGACCCTGCTGACCGTGGTCTGCCTCGTCCTGCTCTTCTCGACGGACCGGCGTCCGGCGCCGGTCACGGACTGAAGGTGGCACCGCGATGATCGCCGTCGTCACCGTGCTGGGCGCCTTCCTGCTCGGCTACCTGCTTGCCTCACGCTTCGCCGCGCTGATGACGTATGCCGTGGCGTACCTGTGGGCGTTCGTCTTCCAGACGCTCTATCTCCTGCTCGACTCCCTCGGCCCCGGCGCCACGGACCCGGCCTTCACCCCCGGCGAGTTCCCGCTGTCCTACGGGCTGGTGACCCTCGGCGTGTTCCTGGTGGGGCTGGCCCTGGTCTGCCTCGGGCACGGGGTGCGCGGCCGGTGGTCGGCCCGCCGCGACCGGACCACTCAGTCCACCGTCTCCAGCAGGTAGTCCTTGTCGACGTCGCTCCAGTCCAGGGCGATGACCCCCTCGGTGGCCGCCGCCCGGCTGAACTGCAGGAACGAGCGATACCCCAGCTTCTTCTCCGAGAAGCCCGGCTCCTTGCGGCGCAGCTGGTCCTTCAGGCCGGACAGCGGCACGCTCTCCTGCCCCTTGGACAGCTCGTCCACCACCGACCGCAGCAGGGCGAAGGCGTCGTCCTTGTCGCCGGCCTCCGGGAGGAGGATCTCCGGGTCGCCCTTGGCCGGCCCCTCGGCCAGCTCGATGACGTTGCGGTCGGCCAGGTGGCGCAGGAGCTCGCCGAACGCGCGGAAGCCGTAGTCGGCCTCGCTGAACGTCGGGTCCTTGCGCACCAGTGTCCGCTTCAGGACGGACGCTGTCACGGCCCCGCCCTGGCTGCTCTGCAGGCCGCTGAGGGTCTGCGCCACCAGGACCGCCAGGTCGGGCTGCGGGGTGTCGTCGCCGTCGCCGTCATCCCCCGCGCCCTCGGCCGCCTGCTGCTCCGCATCGCTCACTGCTGGCTCCGACGGGGCCGACTTGCCGGCCTTCTTCCCCTTGGGCTTCTTCTCCCCGCCGCCCGAGGGGGCGCCGGACGCCGACGCGGCCTTGGCCGGCAGCGGCTCCACGCCCTCGAGGTTGTCGTAGTAGAGGAACTCGTCGCACGCCGGGGGCAGCATCTTGGAGGTCGAGTCGCGCACCCCGAAGCCGATGACCCGCTTGTCCAGCTCGCGCAGCTTGAGCACCAGCGGTGTGAAGTCGCTGTCCCCGGTGCAGATCACGAACGTCGAGATGTAGTCGCGGGAGAAGGCCATCTCGATCGCGTCGACCGCCATCTTGATGTCGGCCGCGTTCTTGCGCGAGGCACCCATCCGCTGGGTCATCTCGATCAGCTCGACCTGGGCCCGGGTCAGCATCCGGCGGTCCTCGTCGAAGTAGGACCAGTCGGCATACGCCCTCCGCACGACGACCCGTCCCCGCTCGGCGAGGGCGTCGGTGATCGGCTTGAGCTCGAAACCACCCCCCAGGTGGTCCCGCGCGCCGAGCGCGAGGTTCTCGTAGTCGAGGAACAGGGCGATGCGCTCTTCGTTGGCCACACCGACAACCTACTGGGCGGGCGCCACGACTGACGCAACAACCGGCAACCTGACAGGCCGCACCGGAGGCAGTCGTAGACTGACCAGCACTGACGACGGTGTCAGCCCCTCGTCATACCCCCTGCCCACGGAAGTTCCCTATGGCTCTGCTCGTCCAAAAGTTCGGCGGCTCCTCCGTCTCCGACGTCGACTCGATCCGCCGCGTCGCCCAGCGTGTCGTCGCCGCCCGCCAGTCCGGCGACGACGTCGCCGTCGTCGTGTCCGCGATGGGCGACACCACCGACGACCTGCTCGACCTGGCCACCCAGGTCAGCCCGAAGGGCCCGCCCGAGCGCGAGCTCGACATGCTCCTCACCGCCGGCGAGCGCATCTCGATGGCCCTGCTGGCCATGGCGATCCAGGACCTCGGCGTGCCGGCCCGCTCGTTCACCGGGCAGCAGGCCGGGATGCGCACCGACAGCTCCCACGGCCGGGCCCGGCTGATGGACGTAACGCCGTCACGGGTCGCCGCGACGCTGCAGCGCGGCGAGGTCGCGATCGTCGCCGGCTTCCAGGGCGTCTCCGAGGACGAGGACGTGACCACGCTGGGCCGGGGCGGCTCCGACACCACGGCCGTCGCGCTGGCCGCGGCCCTCAACGCCGACGTGTGCGAGATCTACACCGACGTCGACGGCCTCTACACCGCCGACCCGCGCATCGTCCCGTCGGCCAGCCGGGTCACCCGGATCACCATCGAGGAGACCCTCGAGATGGCGGCGCACGGCGCCAAGATCCTGCACCTGCGGGCCGTGGAGTACGCCCGCCGCTTCGGCGTCCCCCTGCACGTGCGCTCCAGCTTCTCCGACAAGGAGGGCACCTGGATCCTGGTCGACCGACCGCTGACCGGCGCCCTCCACCAGGACGGGACCGCCCGTCATACAGCCCCCTCCCCCACGAGCGAGGACCCCATGGAAGACCCCCTGATCTCCGGCATCGCCCACGACAAGTCGCTGGCCAAGATCACCGTCGTCGGCGTGCCCGACCGGCCCGGCGCTGCCGCCAAGGTGATCGGCGCCGTGTCCACCGCGGGCGTGAGCATCGACATGATCGTGCAGAACGTGTCGACCTCCCCCGAGGGCCTGTCCGACATCTCCTTCACCCTCCCCGAGGTGGACGGGACGGTGGCGGTCGCCGCGGTGCGCGAGCTGCAGCACGAGCTCGGCGTCGCGGACGTCCTCTACACCAGCCACGTCGGCAAGCTCTCGCTCGTCGGCGCCGGGCTGCGCTCCAACCCGGCGGTGGCCCAGCGGATGTTCGGCGCGCTGGCCGAGGCCGGCATCAACATCGAGATGATCTCCACCTCGGAGATCCGGATCTCCGTGATCACCGACCAGGAGGCCCTGGAGGCGGCGGTCCGCGCCGTGCACAGCGCCTTCCGGCTGGATGCCGAGGCCGAGGCCGTGATCTACGGCGGGACAGGACGGTGAGCAGTATGTCGTCAGCTGGGTCGGGCGTGCACCTCGCGGTGGTCGGGGCGACCGGTCAGGTCGGTGCCGTGCTGCGGCGCCTCCTCGCCGAGCGCGACTTCCCCGTGGCGTCGGTGCGCTACTTCTCCTCCGCCCGGTCGGCGGGCCGCGAGCTGCCCTGGGAGGGCCGCTGGGACGGCGCGCCCGCCGAGCCGCGCCAGATCGTCGTGGAGGACGTCGCCACCGCCGACCTGTCCGGGATCGACATCGCCCTCTTCTCCGCGGGCGGTGGCGCCTCCAAGGAGCACGCGCCGCGCTTCGCCGAGGCCGGCGCCGTGGTGATCGACAACTCCTCCGCCTGGCGGATGGACGACGCGGTGCCGCTGGTCGTCAGCGAGGTCAACCCCGAGGCGCTGGACCGCGCGGTCGCCGAGGGCGGCCGCCGGATCGTCGCCAACCCCAACTGCACGACGATGGCCGCGATGCCGGTCCTCAAGGCGCTCCACGACGCGGCCGGCCTGCAGCGGTTGGTCGCCACGACCTACCAGGCAGTCTCCGGCAGCGGCGTCGCCGGTGTCGCCGAGCTGGCGGGTCAGGTGCGCGCGGGCGCGGAGCAGGAGCTGGAGGGACTGGCGCAGGACGGCTCCTCCGTCGACCTGCCCGAGCCGGCGACCTACGTCGCTCCCATCGCCTTCAACGTGGTGCCGCTGGCCGGGGACCTGGTGGACGACGGCTCCGGGGAGACCAACGAGGAGCAGAAGCTGCGCAACGAGTCCCGCAAGATCCTCGGCCTCCCCGACCTGCCGGTCGCGGGCACATGCGTGCGGGTGCCGGTCTTCACCGGTCACTCGCTGGCGATCCACGCCGAGTTCGACCGCCCGATCGCGCCGGAGGAGGCCCGCGCGGTGCTCTCCTCCGCGCCCGGCGTGGCCCTGGCGGACGTGCCGACGCCGCTGGCCGCCGCGGGTCAGGACCCGTCGTACGTCGGACGGATCCGCACCGACCAGTCCGTCCCGGACGGCCGTGGGCTGGTGCTGTTCGTCAGCAACGACAACCTGCGCAAGGGCGCGGCCCTCAACACGATCCAGCTGGCCGAGGCGGTCGTCGAGCGCGGCCTGGTCTGACCCCCCAGTCGACCGGGCCGGGGGTCAGGTGGTGGTTCCGCCTCCGCCGGCCCCGGCCACGGCGGCACGCACCTTCTCGAGCATGGCGGCCTCTTGGTCGGAGACACCGCGCACCGCGTTGGCGACCCGGTCGCACGCGGCCAGGATCACGTCGCGGAAGCCCTGAGCCTGCTGGGGTGCCTTGGCCTCGAGCGTCGAGACCGCCTGGCGCAGGTCACCGAGCATGGCTGTCTCGACCTCCTCCGGCTTCCCCATCGGCGGCTTGGGGAAGTCGCCCTCCTTCAGCAGCTCCTTGATGTCGTCGGGCGCCTCGTGGAGCGCCTTGGACCCGGCCATCGACTCGGAGAACATCGCCAGGAACCCACGGTCGGAGTTCGACACGAGAGCGATGGCACCGAAGGCGGCGCGGCGGATCAGGGTGTGGTCGTCCGTGGTCAGCTGGGTCTCAGTCATTCCGTCAGTGTGTCCCTGAGCCGGCGATCCGGCATCCGCTGGCCATGTAGGTCGACGCACACCCTCGGTCCGGTCGCCGTGGACATGCGGATGACCTCGCTCGACGGCAAGGTCAACCAGCTCGGCCAGTGGGCTGTGCTCACGGGGTGCGCCGTGGCTTGACCTCCTTGGGCAGCCAGCGCTCCTCCGGCACGTCCATGTGGCGGCAGAACTCGACCCAGACCTGCTTGACCGGCAGACCGGCCTCGATCGCCTCGGCCGGTGTGCGTTCCCCCAGCGCGCTGATGACCTGGCTGGTGGCCTGGAAGCGGCCGTACGGCCCGCCGAACTCGTCCTCCACCGCCCGCCAGAACTCGCTCACCCGCATCTGCCGGCACCCGTCCACCTCGTCATGGGGGCACAGGGTATGCCGTGCGCCTGACAGTCCCGCAGCGCGCCCGGGCCTACCCGCACCCTCGATCGCCACGGGCCGGGTGAGATGAGATGATGAGCCGACGCACGGCAGACCCACGCGAGACGGAGGACCCGGTGGCACGACCTGAGCAGACCTTTGCGTGGTGGCAGAAGTTGCTGATCAAGGCCAAAATCTGGCAGCCGCCCCACCTCACGATGCACCACGTCGTCCGCGACATGGAGCGCCCGGTGCCCCCGCCGGTGACCGGCGCCTACGGCAACGAGGTCGTCACGGCGACCCGCCCCCGCCTGGTGCCCCAGCGCGGCGACGAGAAGCAGGGCTGAGCCAGGCCCGGTGCACCGGCGGAAGCCGCCGCACCCCCGTCCACCCGCTGCGCGGGCACTCGCCTCGTGACTGTCGGTCCGCCGTGACAGGCTGACCGAGATGAGCAGCTCCCCGACCACCGACGTGCTGGACCAGTTCTCCCCCGCGACCCGGGAGTGGTTCCGCGCGTCCTTCGCCGCGCCCACGCAGGCGCAGGAGGGCGCGTGGAAGGCGATCAGCCGCGGTCAGCACACGCTGGTGGTCGCCCCCACGGGCTCGGGCAAGACCCTGTCGGCCTTCCTCTGGGCGCTGGACCGGATCTCCTCGACCCCCCGGGACACCGAGCGCCCGAGGTGCCGGGTCCTCTACGTCTCCCCGCTGAAGGCCCTGGCCGTCGACGTCGAGCGCAACCTGCGGTCCCCGCTGGTGGGCATCGGGCACGCCGCGACCCGCCTCGGCCTGGCCGCGCCCGAGGTGACGGTCGCCGTCCGGTCCGGCGACACCCCGGCAGCCGACCGCCGCCGCTTCGCCCGCGAGGGTGCGGACGTGCTGATCACCACGCCGGAGTCCCTGTTCCTGCTGATGACCTCCGCCGCCCGCGAGGCCCTGGCGGGCGTGCAGACCGTGATCGTCGACGAGGTCCACGCGGTCTTCGGCACCAAGCGCGGGGCGCACCTGGCCGTGACGCTCGATCGGCTCGACGCAGTGCTGCCCGAGCCCGCCCAGCGGATCGGGTTGTCGGCCACGGTGCGCCCGGTCGAGGAGGTGGCACGCTTCCTCACCGGCGGGCGTCCCGTCACCACGGTCCAGCCGCCGTCGACCAAGGAGTGGGACCTGCGCGTCGTGGTGCCGGTCCCCGACATGACCGATCCCGGGGCAGGCGTCGCCGGGACCGCCGAGGAGTCGGCCGCCCCGGAGCCAGCGGCCGGGCAGCCGGACCCCTGGGACACCGGACCCGACGACGACCCGCCGGCCGACACCACGGCGACCAGCGACCGCGTCGACGACCTCCCCGACCTGGAGGACCTCGACTGGACCATGCCCGCGCAGGACCCCACCGAGCGCGCCTCGGTCTGGCCCCACATCGAGCGCCGCATCGTCGACCTCGTCGCGCGGCAGACCTCGACCCTGGTCTTCGCCAACTCCCGCCGCCTCGCCGAGCGCCTGACCAGCCGGCTCAACGAGATCTGGGACGAGCAGGAGCCCGGCCAGGACCCGGAGGCGGGCGCTGCGGACGCCGCGCAGACCGGACCGGACGGAGAGGGGAGCGGACCGCCCCCGCCGGCTGACGGCATACGGCCCGGTGGTGCGCCGCGGCGCCCCCCGGCCCAGGTGATGGCCCAGTCCGGGGCGAGCTCCGGCGCTCCTCCCGTGCTCGCCCGCGCCCACCACGGGTCGGTGAGCCGGGAGCAGCGGGCGGACATCGAGGACTCCCTCAAGACCGGCCGCCTCCCGGCGGTCGTCGCGACCAGCTCCCTCGAGCTGGGCATCGACATGGGCGCGGTGGACCTCGTCGTGCAGGTCGAGAGCCCGCCGAGCGTGGCCAGCGGGCTGCAGCGCGTCGGTCGGGCCGGGCACCAGGTGGGCGCCGTGTCGCACGGGGTGCTCTTCCCCAAGCACCGCGGCGACCTGCTGCAGACCGCGGTCGTCGTGGACCGGATGCGCCAGGGGCTGATCGAGGCGCAGCGCGTGCCGGCCAACCCGCTCGACGTGCTCGCCCAGCAGGTCGTCGCGATGGTGGCGATGGACGAGTGGGCCGTCGACGACCTGTTCGACCTGGTCCGCCGCAGCGCCCCCTTCGCCTCCCTCCCCCGCGGGCTCTTCGAGGCGACGCTGGACATGCTGGCCGGTCGCTACCCCAGCGAGGACTTCGCCGACCTGCGCCCCCGGGTCGTGTGGGACCGGATCGGCAACACGCTCAGCCCGCGCCGCGGCGCCCAGCACCTGGCGGTGATGAGCGGCGGCACCATCCCCGACCGGGGCCTGTATGCCGTGATGCTGGCCACCGGCGACGGCCCCGGACGGCGGGTGGGCGAGCTGGACGAGGAGATGGTCTACGAGTCGCGCGTCGGTGACGTCTTCACCCTCGGCACCACCTCATGGCGGATCGAGGACATCACCCACGACCGCGTCCTGGTCACCCCCGCACCCGGGCAGCTGGGGCGGCTGCCGTTCTGGAAGGGCGACGCGCTCGGCCGGCCCGCCGAGCTCGGCGCCGCCGTCGGCTCCTTCGTGCGCGAGGTGGCCGCCTCCCCGGACCGCGCGCGGGACCGGCTGGCCGGGCTGGGGCTGGATGAGTATGCCGTGGCGAACCTCCTCGACCACGTCACCGGGCAGGTCGAGGCCACGGGACAGGTCCCCGACGACCGGACCGTGGTGGTGGAGCGCTTCCGCGACGAGATCGGCGACTGGCGGGTCATCGTGCACAGCCCGTTCGGCACCCCGCTCCACGCCCCGTGGGCGCTGTGCATCGGGGCGCGGATGCGGGAGCGCTACGGCGCGGACGTGCAGGCGATGGCCGCGGACGACGGGATCGTGCTGCGGCTGCCCGAGCTGGCCGACGTCGAGCAGCTCGACCGGGACCTGGCCGAGATCCTCGTGCTCGACCCCGACGAGGTGCACGACCTGGTCACCGAGGAGATCGGCGGGTCGGCGCTGTTCGCGGCGCGGTTCCGCGAGTGCGCGGCGCGAGCCCTGCTGCTCCCGCGGCGGCGCCCCGACCGGCGGCAGCCCCTGTGGCAGCAGCGGCAGCGGTCGGCGCAGCTGCTGGAGGTGGCCGCGCAGTTCCCCTCCTTCCCGATCGTGCTGGAGGCGGTGCGGGAGTGCGTCCAGGACGTCTACGACGTCGAGGCCCTCGTCGGCCTGATGCGCGACGTGGCCGCCCGTCGGGTGCGGGTGGTGACCGTCGAGACGCGCGAGGCGTCGCCGTTCGCCCGCTCCCTGCTGATGGGCTACGTCGCGCAGTTCCTCTACGAGGGTGACTCCCCGCTGGCCGAGCGGCGGGCGGCGGCCCTGTCCCTGGACCCCACGCTGCTGGCCGAGCTCCTGGGCCGCGGCGAGGGCGCGGCGCTGCGGGACCTGCTGGACCCGGAGGTCGTCGCGCGCACCGAGGCCGAGCTGCAGCGGCTGGCCCCCGACCGGCACGCCCGGGACGCCGAGGACGTGCTCGACCTGCTGCGCACCCTCGGCCCCCAGTCGCTGGCGGAGGTCCGGGAGCGGACCACCGAGGAGGTGCGCGACGACGTGTCCTCGTGGCTGGAGGTGCTCACCGAGCAGCGCCAGGTCATCCCCGTGCGGGTGGCGGGTGAGGACCGCTGGGCGGACGCCCAGGACGCCGCGCGGCTGCGCGACGCCCTCGGGGTCGCCGTCCCGCCAGGGCTGCCCGCGACGTTCCTGGAGCCGGTCCCCGACCCCCTCGGCGACCTGGTGGTGCGGTGGTCACGCACCCACACGCCATACCGCCCCGCTGACCTGGCCGCCCGGCTCGGGGTCGGGACCGCCGTCCTCGGGGACGTGGTGCGGCGGCTGGTCGCGGACGGCCGGCTCGTCGAGGGCGCGCTGCGGCCGCTCACCGGTGCGGCCGACCCGCACGACGGCGGGCCCGACCTGTGCGACGCCGACGTGCTGCGGATGCTGCGTCGACGGTCGCTGGCCGCGCTGCGCCAGGAGGTTGAGCCGGTCACCCAGGAGATGTATGCCCGCTTCCTGCCGACCTGGCAGTCCGTGGGGCAGCTGCGCGGGGTGGACGGGGTGCTGCGGGCGGTCGAGCAGCTAGCAGGCGCACGGCTCCCGGCCAGCGGGCTGGAGTCGCTGGTGCTGCCGGCGAGGGTGCGCGACTACGCCCCCGCGATGCTGGATGAGCTGATGTCGAGCGGCGAGGTGCTCTGGCAGGGGCACGGGCCGCTGCCCGGTGACGACGGGTGGATCTCCCTGCACCTGGCCGACACCGCGCACCTGACGATGGCCCCGCCGGAGGAGCCCGACCCGCCGGAGGAGACCGACCCGGCGGATGGGGAGGCCATGGCCGACGGGGAGCGGGCCGGCGACCTGCTGGGGCTGCTGGAGCGCGGCGGCGCGTTCTTCTTCCGGGCGCTCGCGGACTCCCTGGGTCGCACCGACGACGCAGTGCTGCTGGAGGAGCTGTGGGCGCAGGTCTGGGCCGGCCGGGTCACCGGCGACACCCTCGCCCCGGTCCGGGCGCTGGTCTCCGGCGGCCGAGGCGCCCACCGCAGCCGGGCGGCCGGGGCGCGCTCGACGCGGTGGTCCCGGGGCACGGCGCTGACCTCGCGGGCCGCTCGTCCGGCCGCGCCGACCCGCTCCGGTCCCCGCACGGGCGTCGGCCGGTGGTCAGCCCTGCCCCCTGTCGAGACCGACCCGACGGCCCGGGCGGTCGCGACGGCGGAGCAGCTGCTGGACCGCTACGGCGTGCTCACCCGCGGGAGCGTGGTGGCCGAGTCCGTCCCCGGCGGCTTCGCCGGGGTCTACCGGGTGCTGGCGACCGCGGAGGAGGCCGGGCGGGTGCGCCGGGGCTACTTCGTTGAGCACCTCGGTGCCTCGCAGTTCGGGTCCACGGGAGCGGTCGACCGGCTCCGGGCCCTCGGGGAGGGAGACGGCGCAGCCCTTGTGCTGGCCGCGACCGACCCCGCCAGCCCGTTCGGTGCGGCGGTCCCGTGGCCGGAGCGCAGCGGTGCCTCGACCGTGAGCGCCACCGGGTCCGACGGCGGTGCGGACGCTGGCGCCGACCGCCGCACCACCAGTCAGGGGTCCGCCGGGGCGGACAGCCCCGGGGCCGGACACCGACCGGGTCGCAAGGCCGGCTCGCTCGTGGCGACCGTCGACGGCAAGCTCGTGCTCTATCTGGAGCGGGGCGGCCGCACCGCCCTGACCTACTCCGAGGACCCCGACACCGCGTCGGCGGTCGCGGCCGCCCTCGCCGCCCGGGTGCGCGGCGGCCACCTCGCCGCGCTGACGGTGGCCCGGATCGACGGGGTCAGCGCGCTGAGCTCCCCGCACCCGCTCGCTGCCGCCCTGCAGCAGGCCGGTTTCCACACCGCTCCGCAGGGCCTGCGGCTGCGCCGGTGACACCGGCCGGAGGGCGAGGAGGTCGCCGTGCCCGAGGGTGACGCGGTCTGGCGCACCGCCCGGAGACTGCACGAGGCGCTGGCCGGCCAGGTCCTCGCCGGCTCCGACCTGCGGGTCCCGGCGCTGGCCACGAGCGACCTGGCCGGACGGCATACTCTCGAGGTCGTCCCGCGGGGCAAGCACCTGCTGCACCGGCTCGAGGGCGGACTCACGCTGCACAGCCACCTGCGCATGGACGGGTCGTGGCGCGTCCTGCGTCGGACCACGACCGCGGGTGACCGTCCGCGATCCTCCCGGACCGAGCGTCATACGGTCCGGGCCCTGCTCTGGACCGAGGCGGTCGTGGCCGTCGGGGACCGCCTGGGGATGCTCGACCTGGTGGAGACCAGCACTGAGGGGAGGGTGGTGGGGCATCTCGGGCCGGACCTGCTGGACCGCGCCTTCGACCGCGAGCTGGCCCTCGACAACCTGCTGCGCGATCCCAGCGTGGAGGTCGGGCTGGCCCTGCTCGACCAGCGCAACCTCGCGGGCATCGGCACGATCTATGCGACCGAGCCGCTCTTCGAGCACCGGATCAGCCCGTGGACCCCGATTGGTGCGCTGTCCCGCGACGAAGTGCGTGCGGTGGTCGACACGGCCCGGTTGTGGATGGTCCGCTCGTGCCGACTCGGCCCGGTGCCCGGCGCCGCGCGGCCAGGGACCGGGCCGCCGTCCCCCGCCGACGGCTGGTTGCCCTGGAGCTACCGCATCTTCGGGCGGGAGGCCAGACCGTGCCCGCTGTGCGGCACCACGCTGCGGAGCGACCCGATCGGGCAGCAGCCCCGAGAGCGGCAGCTCACGCACTGTCCGGGATGCCAGCCCGCTCCGTCGGCACCCGCCGACGAGTCCGGCTAAAGCACTTGTCTCCTGGCCCGCCTCCTCGCAGGATCGAAGACATGGCAGCTATCGATCGCAGCACCGTCAGGGCACTCCTCGCCGGAGTCATGACCGCCAACAGCCTCGGGCACCTCGCCACGGCAGCAGCCGGCAAGGAGCACCTCACACCGTTGGCGGGCAGGCACTCCGGGCCGGCCGTGAATGCCGTGTGGGGCGGCGCCAACCTGCTCGGCGGCCTGGCCCTCGCGCGGTCTGCCGCCACGGCGGGGCGTCGCTGGGGCGGTGAGCTCAACGCCTTCGGCGCCGGGGCGGCCGGGTTCGCCGCCTGGATGTTCTGCAGCGAGCTGCTCTGGAGCGTCAACAGCGAGGGGTGAAGCCGGGCGCTGCTGCCTCCGAAGGGTCCGGTTGGGCGCTGACCCTCAGCGCATGACGGCCGCAAGCACCTCCACACGATTGCCGAACCCGTCGCGGCAGTGGAACCTCTCGTAGCCCTCGAACGTGAACCGCTCGTCCCAGGACACGTCGAAGCCGTGCCGCGCGACCCGCTGCGCCAGCGTCTCCAGCTCGGTCGTGTCGTCTAGGACGAGGGCAGGATGGGCCTTGCGTGCCGGCACGAAGGGGTCCTCGACGCCGAGGTGGATCTCGACGGTCACCCGGTCGCCCTCGTGGGCCCGGAACCAGCAGCCCCCGCGGCCCGCGAGGTCCGGCGGCTTCGGCACCTCGGTGAGGCCGAGCGCCTCGACGTAGAAGGCGCGTGCCGTGGCCTCCTGACCGCGGGGCATCGAGACCTGGACGTGGTGCAGTCGCATACCGCCTCCTCGCATTATCTTGACATCAAGATAATACTCTCCTTCGCCAGCACTATGCCAGGACGCGGCCACCGTCCTCGCCTAGACTCCGGGTCCGTGACGGAGGCGCAGCCAGCAGTCTGGTCCGGCAAGGCGGTCATCAACGCGGTGTGGGTGGCGACCAAGGAACCCGACGACTGGATCGTCGCCCGGCTCGACGCGCTGTTCGACGCGGTGACGGAGTCGCTGGGCGTGGGGCGCTGGCAGGCCTCGAGCGGCGCGCGCTGGGCTGGTTCGCCCGCGGACAAGGCTGCGGTAGTGCGGTCCTTCGCCGCCACCGACCCGTTCGTCGACCCGGAACCCGGTGCTGGGGTCACCTTCACCGTCTCCGGGGCCGGTGATCGCGTCGGCCTGCACGTGCGCGTCTCGGCGGGGTCTGACACCCTCGGTCGACGCATCCCGTTGCACACCCTGGGGATCGAGCTGCGCAACATGGTCCCCGGTGGCGTCGACACCACGGTCGGCGACACGCTCGTCGCAGCAGTGGCCGAGCACTGGCGTCCCGCAGTGGTGACGCTGGCCGATCTAGACCTGATCCGCGCGGCCCGCCGCGGCGGCTGGAAGGTGGACTTCGGCTATCGCGTCTGGCTGGCACCAGAGGTCGGTTCGATCGGCCCGGTGGCGACCGGAGCCGACATCGCACAGCTGGCGGGCGGCACCCTCATTGCCGTCCCCGACGACTGGCCCGCGCAGCAGGTGGTGGACGTCGTCGGCGCAACACTGGCGATGAACGGCATCGACGAGATCCCACGCTGAGGCCGCGCACCACGATGCGATGCTCGGTCAGTGCTGAGGCTACGCAACACGGTGCGCCCGGTCGGGTCTGGGAGCGCAACACGGTGCGCTCGGTCGAAGGGGGCTGCTGCTCAGGCGGCGGAGCTGATCAGGCGGCGCTTGGTCTGCACGACGGGCTCGGGATGCCGGATCGGCTTGGCCAGGCCGTCGGCCAGCACCGTGGAGAGTTGCTGCTCGGCCGTCTCGGCCAGGCTCACCCGGTCGGCGACGTCGGTCAGCATGCGGGACATCGGCAGGTCGAGGGCCTTGCAGATGGAGGCCAGCAGCTCGCTGGAGGCCTCCTTCTCGCCGCGCTCGACCTCGCTCAGATAGCCCAGGGAGACGGAGGCCGAGGCCGAGACCTCGCGCAGGGTCCGGCCCTGGTGCTGACGCTCCTCACGGAGCACGTCGCCCAACTCGCGTCGCAAGAGAACCATGGCCAAACCTCCTCATCCTTCTCCGTCGCTACCCCAACCGTACAACGCCGGGCCGACAGAATACCTCTCCAATGCTCACGGGCTCTCCGCCGCCCCTGCGCCGGACAGTGCCTCGAGCACCAGATCCAGGGCGCCCTCCACGGTCTGGCGCCGGATCTGCTCACGGGTCCCGTGGAAGGTGAACGCCCGGACCACGCGGGTAGATTCCCGGGTCACCGCGACGAAGACCGTGCCCACCGGTTTGCCCTCCGTGGGGTCCGGACCCGCGACCCCCGTGGTGGCGACCCCGACGTCGGAGCCGGCCACACGACGCACCCCGTCGGCCATGTGCAGCGCGGTCGGCTCCGCCACGGTCCCGTGCTGGGCGAGCACCTCGGGAGGCACCCCCAGCACGCGCTCCTTGAGATCGGCGGAGTACGACGCGATCCCGCCGGCCACCACGGAACTGGCTCCGGGCACCGAGGTGAGGGCCGCGCACACCAGACCGCCGGTGAGCGACTCGGCCGTCGCGATCGTGGCACCGATCCGCTTCAGCTCCTCGACGACCCGCACCGCTCTGGGGTCTGCGCAGGCGCTGACCGGCGCGTCGAGCTCGGTCGGGTCCGGCGCCCGACCCACGGACTGGCCCGGGGGCGACTCCTGCGCGGTCACGACCCTGCACCTGTGGACCGGCGCAGGCGCAGCGCCTGGAAGACGTAGTCGATGCCGGTCACGACGGTGACCACCACCGCGGCATACATGATCCACAGCCCGAGAGAGTGCAGGAACCCGGTGAGCGGCAGGATGAGCAGCAGCAGACCGATCGCCTGCAGCAGCGTCTTGAGCTTGCCGCCCTTGCTCGCGGCGATCACCCCGCGGCGGATGACCCAGAACCGCAGCGCGGTGATGCCCAGCTCCCGGACCAGGATGACCACCGTCACCCACCAGGGCAGCTCCCCGAGGGCCGAGAGCCCGATGAGCGCCGACCCCATGAGGGCCTTGTCGGCGATCGGGTCGGCGACCTTGCCGAAGTTGGTGACCAGCTGCCGTCGCCGGGCGAGGTCGCCGTCCAGCCAGTCCGTGAGGCTGGCGACCGCGAAGACCACCGCAGCCCACCACCGGTGCGGCACGGACTCGCCAGACTCCGAGAGCAGCAGCCACAGGAACAGGGGGACCATGAAGATCCGCAGCACGGTGAGCGCGTTGGGCAGATTCCAGGCGCTGGCGCTAGGGGCCACCGGCGTCGCTGCCGGGTCCGGTCCGGTCACGATGTCAGGACCTCCTCCGCGCGGGGCACGACCCCCGGCTCGGCGCCGAGACGCCGCACGGTGAGATCCCGGCCGGAGTCGTCGCTCTCCCCGCTCACGGGGTTCAGCACCCGGGCGATCAGGTCGACCCCCTCGGTGTCGACGACCTCGGCGCGGACGATGTCCCCGACCGCCGGTGGCCGACCCGTCGGCCACCCCACCAGCAGCGTGGAACCGTCGACGTCAGGCCCCTGCTGCTCGGCCCGACCGACGACCTCGACCCCGCCGCTCCCGCCGGGTGCCCCCACCTCCTCCACGAGCACGCTGACCTGCTCCCCCACCCGGTCCATCGCCCGCTGCGCGGTCAGGTGCTCCACCAGCCCGGTGACGAGCGCCACCCGCTCGTCGATGACCTCGCGGGTCAGCTTGTCCCCGTAGGTCTCGGCCTCGGTGCCGTCCTCGTCGCTGTAGCCGAACACCCCGACCACGTCGAGCTCGGCCTCCTCCAGGAAGGTCGTGAGCTCGGCCAGGTCCTCCTCCGTCTCGCCGGGGAAGCCGACGATGACGTTGGAGCGGATGCCCGCCTGCGGGAGGCGCTCCCGGACCACCCGCAGGAGGGAGAGGAAGGACTGCCGGTCGCCGAACCGGCGCATCCGGCGCAGCAGCGGCCCGGAGGCGTGCTGGAAGGAGATGTCGAAGTATGGCGTGACACCGGCGGTCCGTGCCATCACCTCGAGCAGCTCGGGCCGGATCTCGGCGGGCTGCAGGTAGGAGACCCGGACCCGGTCGATGCCCTCGACCGCGGCGAGCTCGGGCAGCAGCTGCTCGAGCAGCCGGAGGTCACCGAGGTCCTTGCCGTAGGAGGTGGTGTTCTCGCTGACCAGGAAGACCTCGCGCACCCCCCGCTCGGCCAACCACCGGGCCTCCTGGAGGATCTCGTGCGGGCGGCGGGAGACGAAGGAGCCGCGGAACATCGGGATGGCGCAGAACGCGCACCGCCGGTCGCACCCGGAGGCGATCTTCAGCGGTGCCCAGGGGCGGCCGTCGAGGCGGGCCCGCACGACCGGCGGGCCGGACGTCCTGACCGCGGCGTCGGTGCCCTGGGAGTTGGCGGTGACGAAGTCGGCCGGGGCGATCTGCTGGTGACCGGGCAGCGCGACGCCCGCGCTGCGGTCCTGCCGTTGCGCGGGGGCGATCGGGAGCAGGGTGCGCCGGTCGCGCGGGGTGTGCGAGGCCGGCGGGTGACCGTCGAGGATGGCCTGCAGGTGGCTCGACATGTCCTGGTAGGAGTCGAAGCCCAGGACCCCGTCGGCCTCGGGCAGCTGCTCGGCCAGCTGCTCGCCGTAGCGCTCGGCCAGGCACCCCACCGCGACGACCGCCCGGGTGCGCCCGGTCTCCTTGAGGTCGCCCGCCTCGAGCAGCGCGTCGATCGAGTCCTTCTTGGCCTGCTCGACGAAGCCGCAGGTGTTGACGACGGCCACGTCGGCCTCGGCAGCGTCCTCGACGAGGGTCCAGCCACCGGCGGTGAGCCGACCCGCCAACTCCTCGGAGTCGACCTCGTTGCGCGAGCAGCCCAGGGTGACCAGGGCGACGGTCCGACCGGCCGCCCCGGGGGCCTCGGACGGGTCACCCGGTCCGGGGGTGGCCACGCCGCTCACGCTCATGGCCACCACTGTAGGCGAGCCGGACCTCCGGCGCGTCGAGCCACCCTGATCGTCCCGCACCACCCTGTTGAGGGTCAGCGAATGGCTACCACGCCTCGTAGGTCTGCTCGGCGGGCAGCCCGCACTCCGCCCGCACCTGGCCGGCGGTGCGCCGCACCGCCTCCGCCCGCATGTGCTGGCCCTCCTGGTCGTAGAGGTCGGCCATGACCAGCATGGTCCGGAACTCCATCTCCCTGGCGCCCTCACGTCGGGACCTGCCCAGTGCCTCCTCCAGCCGGACGGCCGCCGCCTGCGGGTCGTCCACCATGTCGATCCGTCCCAGGGCGATGAGGCACTCCACGACCTCGACCTGCTCGTCCTGCTGCATGGCATCCCTCATCGCCTGCTCCACGAGGGGACGCGCCCCCTCGGGGTCACCCTGCCGACACAGCGCCTGACCCTGCATCACCCGGATCTCGGTGGCCAGCACCCAGCTGGAGGTCTGGGTGGCCAGGGTGAGGGCCTCCCGCAGGTCGACGGAGGCCTCGGCGACCCGCCCGCGGCGCAGCCCCAGCATGGCGCGGTCCCGGAGCAGCCGGGCCCGCCAGGCGGGTCCTGACGCCCGCTCGAGGTTGTCCCGCAGCCGGTCCGCGGCGAGCTCGTCCTGCTCGAGCTTGACCAGCAGCAGCCCCAGGTTGCCCCGGACCGTCTCCTCTCGGGGGTCCTGCGTCCGCCGCGCCAGCCGCAGCGCGCGCTCCAGATGGGCCCGGGCCCGCGGCAGCTGCCCGTAGGACAACAGCACGTTGGCGTAGTTGTTGTGCACCACCAGCTGGACGCCGGGGTCGCCCGACTCCAGCGCGAGACGACGGGCGCGGTCCCAGAGCCGGTCGCTCAGCGGGCGCTCCCCCAGCGTGGCGGTCACCGACGCCAGCGCCTGCAGCACCCGCGCCGTGGCGGACCGGTCCCCGCTGCGCTCGGCCGCGAGGAGCGCGGACTCCCACAGCCGGCGGGCGAGACGGTGCTCGCCACGCGCCTTGAGGCCCTGGTTGAGATGCCGGCTCAGGTCGATCACGACCGGGTCGGCGGACTCCGGGGCCCGCTCGACCAGCTCGACGATGGGTTGCAGCGCGTGGTCGACCCAGACGGCGGCCGCCCGGCTGCTCCCGAACTCCGCCTCCGCTTGCTCGGGTGCGCCGACCGCGGCCCGCAGCCGTGGCTCGTAGTAGCCCAGCAGGCGCTCGAGCATGCGCTCCCGCTCGTCCTCGTCCAGGGCCGCAGTCGCGCGTTCGCGGGCGTAGGCCGCCAGCAGGTCGTGCTGCCAGACCCAGTCCTCGGAGCGGTGCACCAGGTTGCCGCGGACCAGCCGGTCCAGGCCGGCCCGTGCCGCCGCGGGGTCGATGTCCGCCAGGGCCGCCAGCCCACCCACGTCGACCCGGCTGCCCGGATCGACCCCGAGGGCCAGGAACAGGTCGAGCAGCTCGGGGGCCAGGGAGTCGACGGACCACGAGATGATGGTCCGGGCGCTGGTCATCGGGTCGCCGACGTCTAGCAGGTCGAGGACCTCCTCGGGACCCGTGGGCCCCTGGCGGAGGTCCTGCCGGAGGGCGGCGACACGCAGTGCCACGGGGAGACCTGCGCAACGGCTCGCCAGCTCGTGCAGGGCATCACCCTGACCCGCTGTGTCGTCCCGCGGGCCGTCCGGAGGGGTGCCCACGAGTGACCGAAGCAGCTGCACGGACTCCTCGGACCCGAGCGGCTCCAGGTCGAGGCGCGACGCACCGTCCCGGGCCACGAGCCCGGAGAGCTGGTCACGACTGGTCACCAGCAGGGTGCAGCCGGGTTGACCGGGCAGGAACGGCCGGATCTGGTCCTCGCTACGCGCATTGTCGAGGACGATCACCACGCGCCGGCCGGCGAGCAGGCTGCGGTAGGTGGCGGCCCGCTCGTCGAGGTCGCGCAGGGCCCCCGGGCTGCCGCCGAGGGCGCGGATGAACCGGTCCAGGACCTCCTCCACGTCGCGCTCGGGCCCCGGGCTGTAGCTGCGCAGGTCCACGAAGAGCTGCCCGTCGGCATACTGCTCGCTGTGCTGGGCCGCCCAGGAGATGGCCAGGGCACTCTTGCCGACCCCGGGCAACCCGGTCACCAGCGCCAGCGGGACCGCCCGGTCCAGCAGCGCCCGGTCGAGCTCGCGCAGCGCCGCGTCCCGGCCGACGAGCGGCACGGTCGGGGGCAACTGCGCCGGCGGGGGTGGGGCGGTCGGGGCGGAGGGCCGTGTCGACCGGTCGGCACGCCCGCCGAGGACGGCCCCCTGCAGCTCGCGCAGCGAGATCGAGGGCTCCAGCCCCAGCTCGTCGACGAGGTGCTGACGGGTCCGGGCGTAGACGGCGAGCGCCTCGGCCGGCCGACCCGCCT
>Ga0123333_10001152_pt1 | contig 27962 bp, 18 predicted proteins | sample BioC12SIPDNA_3_FD_89957 | JGI IMG/M metagenome (GOLD analysis project Ga0123333, IMG submission 89957) | Anaerobic biogas reactor microbial communites from Washington, USA - Biogas_R2_B C12 SIP DNA | ecosystem: Engineered > Bioreactor > Anaerobic > Unclassified | place: Washington, USA... | reverse complement strand
TTGTTGAGGTTGTAGTCCCCCGTGACGATCTTCCCTTCCAGGTGCTTCGCCAACAGCACCAGCTTCATGTCGACCGGATGCCCGGTCAGCTCCGCCAGGTCGCGATCGTAGATCTTCAGGTCGACCTTCTTGTCGGACCGCAGGCGATTCAGGATGTCCAGGCCGCGCCGTCCCCGCGAGCGGCGCAGCTTGTCACTGCTGTCCGCAATCCGCTGCAGCTCGCTCAACACAAACCGTGGCATGATCAGCGTGTTGTCCAGAATATCGGTCTCCACCAGATCCGCCACGCGCCCGTCTATCACGACACTCGTGTCCAGAATGTACGGGCGGAGCCCCTTCACATCCTTGGTGAATTCGACGTACGGGATAATGAATCGGAAATCGTCCTTCGTTTGCAGCAACAGACTGATGCAGGTGTAGACCAGCACCACCCCCAGCCCGATTTCCACCGCGTTGCGATAGACTTTGTGCACCTCGACCAGATCCAGCAGCGGCGCCACCGCCCGGCTCAACGCGTACGTGAGCAGCATGCCCACCAGCGTGCCAAAATAGACCGCTGAAATCGTGTCGATCCGTTTGTTCCGCGTGAACGTGTCGGCCATGATCACCGCGATGGCCGCCACGAGCACCGAGAAGAAAATCAACCAGGGGAGCCAGACAGCCCCCGAACGCAACGCATCGGTGCTGACCAGCAGGCTGGTCAACCCGATCGCCACCACCATGAATAAACAGCGAAGAATCAGTAGCGCCATGATACCTTTTCTTTTCCCTAGCAGTCAAAGCAGAACACCTCCGGCAACGACGCGGGCGTGCCGACGGTACCGCCATTGGAATGATCCCGTATGAACATATAAACTCGTCGACTGTGTACGCACACTGTGCACGCACACAGTCTCCGCGTCGTCCTCTGATAATACCTGGCACCTGATAGTACCTGGCGGCCAGGGCCAGAGACGGAAGGACGTGGTCGGGCGACTGGCGGAAGCGATAACCTGATGTGGTGCGCTACCCCGCTGATCGATTTCCCTCCGCAACCTCCACTCGGCTCACACCCGGTCCATCCAGGCAGGATTTCTGGCTCGGAGTTCATCGCCTCGTATTGTACCACACCCCCTTGGTCAAGCTACCCCGGGTCCCCCTCATCAGTGAGGCTGTGCCACACGCCAATTCGACGGGTGGTCAGCGCGTCTTGCGTGAGCCGCGCCTGCGGACGCTCGAGGCCTGCCGCAACCGGTACCGGTATGGCCGCGCGTCCTGGAGGGCCTGCCAATTGCCCCTTCCGAGTCGTCCGGGGCTTTGTTACGGTGGGGAGTTTGCATTACACCGTTTGGCTTGATCAGTGTGTGTTTCTGCTCATGTCAGCCCCTTGTGCCACGACAACATCGGCTGCGACACATCCGCCAGCTGACGACACGATTCGTATCCGAGGGGCGCGCGTCCACAACCTGCAGAACCTCGATCTGGACATACCTCGCGATCGGCTGGTGGTGATTACTGGCCCGAGCGGGTCTGGCAAGAGCAGTCTGGCGCTGGACACGGTGTTTGCGGAGGGTCAGCGTCAATACATTGAGACGTTGTCGGTTTATTCTCGCCAGTTCTTTCACCAGTGGGAGCGACCGGACGTCGACCTGGTGGAGGGGCTCGAGCCGACGATCTGTATTGACCAGCGTCCCGGCAATCAGAATCCGCGCAGCACGGTGGCGACGGTCACCGAGATCTACGATTACCTGCGGCTGCTGATGGCCCGCCTGGGCGAGTCCCATTGTTACCAGTGTGGCGCGCTGATCCAGCAGCAGACACCGGAGCAGATCCTGGACCGGATCATGGCGTTGCCGGAGGGGACCAAGACGATGATCATGGCTCCCCTGGTCCGTGGCCGCCGGGGGGTGCACAAGGAGGTGTTTGCAGCGATCCGCAAAGCGGGTCTGGTGCGGGCGCGGGTGGACGGGGAAGTGTGGGACATCGACAACGTTCCCGAGCTGGCGCCGCGGCGACTGCACCACATCGAGGCCATCGTCGATCGGGTGGTCGTCCGGGAGGGGATCCGCGCGCGGATCAGCGAGTCGGTGGATTTGGCGATTCGCTACGGAGATGGGCTGGTCCTGGCCTGCTATCTGGATACCGCGCGTGTGCCGAACCAATGGTGTGATCTGCTGTTCAGCACCCGCTACGCGTGCCCGAACTGCGGCATCAGCTATGCCGAGTTGGAGCCGCGGACGTTCAGTTTCAACAGCCCCTACGGCGTCTGTCCGGCGTGCGAGGGGATGGGGGCGATCGTCGAGTTCGATCCTGAGCTTGTGATTCCCGATCCAGGCCGCTCGTTGAATGCCGCGGCCATTGCGCCTTGGCGCGGACTACCGGCCGCCAGGTGGCGGAAGTACCAGGACGAGCTGGAGCGATTCGCTGCGGCCCACAAGTTCAGTCTTGATACGCCGTTGTCCCAGCTGCCGCCCGCAACGTGGCAACAGCTGTTGCACGGCACCGGCCAGCGTTTCCTGGGGATCCTGACCTGGCTCAGGCAGGAGTTTGCCACCACGACCAAAGCGCAGCGTCAGGAGCAACTGGAAGCGTTCCGGGGTCGGGTCGTCTGCGCGGCGTGTGGCGGATCGCGTCTGCGGCCGGAGGCGAACAGTGTGTTCGTGGCGGGCAGATCGATCAGCCAGATCACGGCCCTGAGCGTCTCGGCAGCGCGGGAATTCTTCGCCCAACTGGCGGTCCCGGCCGCCGCGCGTGCCATCGCCGACCCGCTGACGCGCGAGATCACCCGGCGGCTCGACTTCCTGGATCAGGTCGGCGTCAACTACCTGACGCTGGACCGGCCGGCCGACACGTTGAGTGGCGGAGAGTTGCAGCGAGTGCGTCTGGCCACGAGCATCGGTTCCGGGCTGGTAGGAGTGTGCTACGTGCTGGACGAACCGTCGATCGGCCTGCACCCGCGGGACAACCAGCGGTTGATCGACGCGCTGTGCCAGCTGCGGGACCAGGGCAACAGCGTGCTGGTAGTCGAACACGACGAGGCGATCATGCGGCAGGCGGATTACCTGATCGACATCGGACCGGGGGCCGGCAAGGCGGGGGGCCGCATCGTCGCGCAGGGTCCCCCCCAGGCCGTGAGCGCGGACGAGCGATCGGTCACCGGCAACTACCTCTCGGGCCGCCGCACGATCCCAGTTCCGGACCAGCGGCGGCGCATCGCCAAGACGCGCGCCATCGTCATTGAAGGGGTGACGACCAACAACCTGCAGTCGGTTACCGCTGTCTTTCCGCTGGGAGCGTTTGTCTGTGTGACCGGCGTGAGCGGTTCGGGGAAGAGTTCGCTGGTCAATGAGTCGCTGGCCCGGGCGGTGATCCGCAAACTCGGCGGCCTCGCGCCCAAGCCCGGGCCGCACACCAGCCTGCGCGGCACACGCCAGCTGGACAAGGTCATCGAGATCGACCAGACGCCGATCGGGCGGACGCCGCGCAGCAATCCAGCGACCTACACGGGGGTGTTTGACGAGATCCGCAAGGTGTTCGCCGCCACACGCGACGCCAGGCAGCGGGGCTATCGCAGCAGCCGGTTCAGCTTCAATGTAAAGGGGGGACGCTGCGAAACATGCCAGGGCCAAGGGGTAACCAAAATCGCGATGAACTTTCTGCCGGACCTCTACGTTCCGTGCGGAGAATGCGCCGGCGCACGATTCAACTCCCAGACGCTGCAGGTCCACTACCGCGGCCGGTCCATCGCCGATGTGCTGAACCTCCCGGTCGATGAGGCCGTGGGGTTCTTCGAAAACGTGCCGTCCATGACGCGATCGCTGCAGAGCCTTCAGGCCGTGGGGCTCGGATATCTGCAGCTGGGCCAACCGTCGACCACGCTTTCCGGCGGAGAAGCGCAGCGCATCAAGCTGGCCACACAACTGGCCCGTGTCGACACCGGCCGGACCCTCTACCTGCTCGACGAACCGACCACCGGTCTGCATTTCGACGATATCCGACTCCTGCTGGAGGTGCTCAACCAGCTGGTCGACCGCGGCAACACCGTGATCGTCATCGAACACAACCTGGATGTCATCAAGACGGCCGACTGGATCCTCGATCTGGGGCCGGAGGGCGGGGCAGCCGGCGGCCGACTGATCGCCACCGGGAGGCCCGAGGACATTGCCGCCCTGCCGGACAATCACACGGGCCGGTTCCTGGCCCGGGTGTTGCCGACTCGCTAGTCGTCGGGGCGGCCACCGCGTCTCCTCGCTCCTCGCTCCTCTCTCCTCTGGCGGAGTGCCTTGAACGGTACCGGGTGGCGACGTAGACTTGTTTGTTTTCGTGTTTTGTGGGAGCTGCCATGTCTACGACGCCGAGACCACCTGCCGATACGGATACCATGAGCGGGGCCGACATCCTGGTCAAATCCCTGGTGGACCGTGACGTGCGGGTCATCTTCGCGTATCCGGGTGGGGCCAGCATGCCGATCCACCAGGCGTTGCGGCGCTACGCCGATCGGATTCGCACGGTCCTGCCGCGACATGAGCAAGGGGGCGGTTTCGCCGCTCAGGGCTATGCGCGTTCTACCGGGCGGCCGGGTGTCTGCATAGCCACCAGTGGTCCGGGGGCCACCAACCTGGTGACCGCCATCGCGGACGCCAAGCTGGACAGTGTGCCGCTGATTGCCGTGACCGGCCAGGTGGCGACACCGGTCATCGGGTCCGACGCGTTCCAGGAAACGCCCATGGTCGAGGTCTGCCGGGGCATCACGAAGCATCACTACCTGGTGACCGACGTGAACGACATCACGCGGATCGTGTGCGAAGCGTTTCACGTCGCCACGACCGGCCGCCCCGGCCCGGTGCTGATCGACCTGCCCAAGGACGTGCAGATGACGAACTGCACGCCGCAGTGGGACGTGCCGATGAATCTGCCCGGCTACGATGGCCGGCGGAAGGAACCCGCGAGCGGCGCGATCGAGCAGGCGGCGGCCGCGATCAGGATGGCCAAGCGCCCGGTGGTCTACTGTGGGGGCGGGATCATCGCCGCCGATGCCAGCGAGGAGCTGCGCGAGTTCGTACGCATCACCGGCATTCCGGTCGCGATGACGATCATGGGGCTCGGAGCGTTCCCCGCCGACGATCCCCTCTCGCTCGATATGCTGGGGATGCATGGCAGCACGTACGCCAACCGAGCCGTGCGGGACTGCGATCTGCTGCTGGCCTTCGGTGTGCGATTCGACGATCGCGTGACCGGCAAGGTGTCGGAATTCGCGAAGCGCGCCCGGATTGTCCACATCGACATCGACCCCTCGGAACTAAACAAGATCAAGCCGGCGCACCTGCCGATCGTGGCCGACCTGCAATCTGCGCTCCGCGCGCTGAACAAGCAGGTCGAATCGATGCGGCAGGAGATCGCGGTCTGGGTCGAACAGTGTCAGCAGTGGAAGCGGGAGTTACCCTTCCATTACAACCAGCAGTTCGACGGGATCCTGCAGCAGCACGCGATCGCCACGCTCTGCGAGAAGACGCGGGAGCGCAAGACGATCATCGCATCGGGCGTGGGGCAGCATCAGATGTGGACGGCGCAGTTCTACAAGTTCCGCTATCCCCGCACCTGGCTGTCCAGCTCCGGGCTGGGAACCATGGGGTTCGGGCTTCCGGCCGCCATGGGCGCCCAGGTGGCCCATCCTGACGCTCTGGTAGTCGACATCGACGGCGACGGCAGCTTTCAGATGAACATCCAGGAACTCGCCACCTGTTACTGCGAGAACCTGCCCGTAAAGGTGCTGCTGCTCAATAACCAGCACCTGGGGATGGTCGTCCAGTGGGAAGACCGTTTCATGGCGGGCAACCGGGCCCATACCTACCTGGGGCCCATCCATCATGCCGAGGCGAGCGGCAAAGGGCAGGGGGTCTACGCCGCCGAGCGATACCCGGACTATGTGACGATCGCCAAGGGCTACGGCTGTGGCGCCGCTACCGTGAGTCGGAAGTCGGATCTCAGCGACGCCATGGATGAGATGCTCGCCGCCACCGGCCCCTTCGTGCTCGACGTGCAGGTGCCCTACATGGAACATGTGCTGCCCATGATTCCCGCGGGACACAGCGTCGACGACACGATCATGCAATGAGCTGCCGTGGTATTCGAGTCCTCACACACATGGGATGACTGGGCAATCTGTGGGCGACGGGGCCGGGGAGCATCCTGGTATTGTTGCCGGCCGCCAACTGCAGGTTCGGCGACGACGGCAAGACGCTGTACATCACGGCGGACATTGCATCTGTGCCGGATCCTGACGCTCGTGTCCGGCTGGTCAGTGGTTGAAGGCCCGAAGTAGTCGCCGCCCCTTGTAGATGCAGAAGGCTTCGATCGGGCCGATGGGGTGGCGCCGCGTGCGGTGCGGAAACCACTCGATCTCCTGTTGATCTGTCACGGCGATGCCGGCCACTTCGGCGCGCACGGCGCGTGCCACAAGCACACGATCGCCGAAGAAATGGCCCAGCAGGGCGCTCTGCACGTCCTCATATCCGGCGTCCCGCAGGTGGCGTTCGAACCGATACAGCTGGCCGCGTTCCCCGGCCGGCAGCGTGTCGACGGGCACTTCGTAGATGCTCTCATGTTCGACATGCCAGCCGGCGTACGCGGCATAGATGTCGTCCGGCGGCAGATCGCTCAGGTCTGCTGCAAAGGCATGTACCAGCGGACCGGCGATGGCCACGTTACTGTACTCGCCGGCCGTCGCGCGGTAGGTGAAGCGGAACAGGTAACAGCGGACCGGTTCGGCATAGCCAGGCCAGAACCGGGTGCGGTCGTCCACCAGCTGCAGATCGGCCGGTGGTACGCCGAAGAAGGTGGGCTGGGCCAGTTCCACGGCCACGGCGCCTTCCGCGCGTGCGACATCCGACGTGTACTGGGGGTCGACCTGATCGCTCAGGCCAAGTTCAGCCGTGTGGTGCAGAACGTGGAGCCGCACCACCGGCTCGGCAGCCAGCGCCACGAGAGCCTGAACGCCGGCCGCTTCCCCCAACTTCGCCAGGGCAGCCGCCGCTTCCACGCGAATCCGCCGGTGCGCCAATTCCATGGCTTGATACAGCTTGCCGCTTGCGCGCGGGTCACCGATCAAGGCCAAGGCGTCGCACAGAGCGACCACCAGGGCGACCCCTTCGTCGACCTGGTGCCGCACCTCGGCCCAGTCCGGTTCCGCGCCTGCGGGTAGCTCTTCCAGTTGAGCCAGACGCTGCACGATGCTTCCCAGCAACGCGATCAATTCGTCCCGGCGGTCCCAGCCCGGATGCCGCTCCACGTGCCGCGCGCGGCACAGGAAGTTGGACAGGTCCAACACCGGCGCGGCAAGACACAGGTGCTCGAGGGCCGCGAAGAGCGCCGGGAACAACACGGCCGGATCGTACTGGACGCGCTGAAACAAAGGCGCCAGCGCCACCGCGGCCGCCTGCCCGTGGGCTGGCGGATCGGCCACAACCAGGTCGACAAACAGCCGCAGGTCCGCCTCGCTGGCGGCCGTTGCGAGCCACTGCAGCAGCCGCGGCCGACACGCGGACTGTGCGTCTAACTCCTGATACAACAACGAGATCTGCTCGCGCGCTGCGGCGTCCAGCAACGCCTCGCATTTCCGTTGCCACTGCACCAGCGAAGCCAGGACCGTCTCGCAACGTGCCTCCCGTTCAGCGTCACCCTCGCGGGCCGCCGTACGCACGGCGGTCAGCAGCGGCGCGACGGCCGGCACCGTCAACTCGGCCAGCGCACGGCACGCGCTGCGCAGGCGATCCACCTCTTCGGCGCTGAGCCGACCGGGTTGCTCGAGCAACGCACAGAGCGCAGACAAATGCGGGTTCATACAGACGCCCTACGTGGTGACCACGGTTCAGGTCGACGCGCTCGTGTGTGCTGTCGACATCGTATTCCTATCATACTGCAGACGTCGTCGTGCTGCACGCGTCGCTGCAAGTGCGCGCGACCACCAAGCGCAACGCGCTCGCGCGACGACCTCGTGCGCGCCAAATGTGACGACGTGCGACGGCGAAGCCAGTTTTTTTTGTGAAGTTTGCTATTTCGGCTTGACGAAAGACGTGCAAAGTTGATTCAATTGCGCGAGTTGGGCGAATCAAGCAAGTGGCCGATAACGGTCGCAAGACCGTTACATATTGACTTGGTTCGCAGGACGAACGTGGTGACGAGCGATTCGAATGTGCGAGTCGCTCACATGCGTCGCTCACATGCAAGGTGAGACTGCTGAGCCCCTTGAGACGTCCGGGTGTCAGCGGCGCAGACGGAACCTGAATAGGACGTCCACAATTGAGGAGCCATTGTAAATGGCAACGACCAAGAAGACGACTGCCAAAAAGACGACTGCCACGAAGACGACTGCCGCGAAGACGACTGCCGCGAAGACCAGTGCCAAGCGTTCGCCCAAGGCGAAGACGACAACCAAGAAGACCGGCTGCAAGGCAGCGTGCGGGACGACCAAGGCCGCCGCAGCGAAGAAGACCACAGCCCGGTCGACGAAAGCCAAGACAGCGACGACTGCCAAGCGTGCTGCGAAGAAGTAGTCGGCAGCCGACTCATGCGCTGGCCCATCTTGTCGATGGTGACCGGCGTCTGACTACAACGAGAAAGGCCGGACACATCCGGGATGTGCGAGGTGGGTCCGGCCTAAACTGTGCGCCGACCGAGCGCGCGAGCCGGCCCGGGCCCCAACCTGCCGCCCGGCCCGGGATGCGCCGGCGGCGGACTGGCCCCCGTCCGCGTCCGGGCACAAATGGCCGCGCGCCGCGGGGGCTGGGGAGTCCAGGGGGTGGCGTTGACCGAAAGCCAACCTGCTGTTAGCTTTACCGCCGGAACCAGAATTGGCACACGGACGCGGTCTGCGGCGGAAGTCTTATTCAAAGGGTAAGCAGGGCCTTGGCATCAAAGAAAAAACGGGCGCGGTCCAGCGCAGCGAGTCCCCGGTTCGAAGATTTCGGACTCTCGGCGACCACACTCAAAGTGCTGCGGGCTGTCGGCTACGAGAAACCGACCCCGATCCAGGCCGGGATGATTCCGCGGGCCATCGATGGAGACGATCTGATTGGCCAGGCGCGCACTGGCACGGGCAAGACCGCGGCGTTCGCCATCCCCATTATCGAAGTCCTGGAGACGCGTCGCGGCAAGTCGCCGCGGGCGCTGGTCCTGGTGCCTACACGCGAACTGGCTGTGCAGGTGCGTGGGGAGATACTCAGGCTCGCCCAGGGCCGCCGCTTGACCTGCGTGGCGCTCTACGGCGGCAAACCGATCCGTGGCCAGATCGAAAAACTGCGGCGCGGCGCGGATGTGATTGTGGGTACACCAGGTCGCGTGCTTGACCACATGAGTCGCCGGACGCTCGACCTGCGCGAACTGGAAATCGTCGTGCTGGATGAGGCCGACCGCATGTTGGACATCGGCTTCCGCCCCGACATTGAGCGCATCCTGCGCCAGTGCCCGGCCGAGCGGCAGACGCTGCTGCTCAGCGCCACGGTCCCGCCACCTATCGAGCGGCTGGCGCAGCGCTACATGTACGAGCCGGTGTCCCTGGATTTCTCGCCCGAGGATATCTCCGTCGAGACCATTGAACAGTTTTACTTCACGGTCGAGCACAGCCGCAAATTCGAACTGCTGCAACGGCTCCTGACACGCGACAACCCCCGCCAGGCGATCGTGTTCTGCCGCACGAAACGGCGCACCGAAACGCTGTTCCGCCGGCTCTCCAAGCAGTTTCAACAGACCGCCTGCATCCATGGTGACATGTCGCAGAACAATCGGGACCGGGTCATGGAGCGGTTCCGTGCAGGCAAGATCCGTTACCTGATTGCCACCGATGTCGTGGGCCGTGGCATAGATGTCACCAGCATCTCGCACATTGTCAATTTCGATACGCCCCAGTTCTGCGATGACTATGTCCATCGCGTGGGACGCACGGGGCGGATGGGTCGTGAAGGGGTCGCTTACACCTTCGTGGCGCCCGAGGAAGGCCCGGAACTCACGCGGATCGAACAACGCATCAATCGGCAGCTACGGCGCGATGAGATCAGCGGATTCGGCGCGGTGCCCGAACGGGCGGCCGCGGTGCCCGGCGCGGCAAAGGCTCCACTGACGGACACTCCCGGCAAGCCGGCTGCAGCACCGCCTCCACCCCCCTTCGGCCGACGCGGGCGCCGCCATCGCCGCGCGCTCTGACCCCGCGGAGACCGTCGACCGCTCAGTCAACCGCGGCGAACAAGTCCCGTAGAAAGGCGGCCGCCGTCTCCCATCGCTCGGCGGCCGCGGCGAAATCTGCCTCCATCCACCGCACCGGACCCGCCGCCGCAGCACGCGATTGGACCGTGACACGCGGATTGACCGGGAACTGGGCGCTCGGCCCCTGCGCCAGCTGTGTCTCGACCGCGGCGCTGAGCACATAGTCCACCAAGGCGCGAGCCTGTTCGGCATGTGGCCCACCCGCAATGATGGCCACCGTGTTGGGAATGAACAGTGTCCCGAGGCCCCCCTCTTGCTGGTCCGGATACACGATCGCAACCGGCTGGCCCGCGTCGATCTCCACCATCGCATCATCCGTATCGGTCAGGCCAAAAGCCGCCTCACCGCGCGCTACCGCCAACGCCACCTGCTTGTTGCCACTGAGCACCTGGGCGTTACGTTTCACCTGGCGGAAGAATTCCTGAGCGCGCGTGTCCCCCCAGTACGCAAACAGGACGCTGGCATGCGTGGCCGTCGTGCCGAACAGCGGCTTGGCAATGGCCACTTGCCCCTGCCAGCGCGGGTCGACCAGATCCTCAATCGACTCCGGCCGTGCCGCGTCCTCCACCAGCTGCGTGTTGACCACCAACACCCGCGCACGCGCGGCCAGGCCGTGCCAATAGCCGTCGGGTGACCGATAGTTCGCAGGGAATTCCGCCGCGACCGGCGAGGCGTAGGCGGCCAACAGCCCGTGCCGCTCCAGCCGTAACGTGTGCAGGATCTCGTTGTTCCAGAACACGTCACACCGCGGATGGTTGCGCTCCTGCAGTATGCGGGTCACCAGCCCGACCGTCTTGGTTGATTCGACGTCGAAGTTCGGCCGTACGTCAACGCCATGCGTGCGTGCGTACTGCTCCAGAATCGGCCCGGCAAACTCCGCATCGAGCGCGGAATACACCACCACCTCGCGGTCGCTGGCGCGCCAGCATCCGGCCAGCCCACACACCAGCCATGCCAATCCGAGCAGCCCCAGCCGCACCTGCCCGGTTCCCGTTCCACACCGATCATCGTGCGATCCCACCGGGTGTCCCTCCCGTTGTCCAGCCTGCCTGACAGCCCCCCCTATGACATCCGCGTCCTATTATAGCTATAGCGAGGTCAGGCGGGTGCCGCGGCCGCTTCAGTTGCAGAAACGCTCCCCTTTCGATCACAATGGAGAACTGAACTGACCAGTACGCCAGGAGTCCATCCTTTGCAGTCCGGTTTTGAATGCCTGCCACGGCTGGAGCCCCCAACGCATGGGTTCCAGGCCGGCCGGCCGACTGTGACGTCCCAGACTGGGGGCCGGCGCGCCCCGCCCCGCCTGCTGCCACCACGCGTCTGGCTTCCACACGCTGCTTCGCTCCTGGTGACCATCCTGACGTTGCAGCTGGCCGCATGCGGCCGAGCGCCTGAAAACGTACCCCAAGGTCCGGCGCCAACGCAGCCGCCGGATCGTGTGTCAGCCGGGCAAAACACACCGGGCCGGGTCGCGGTCCGGCAGGCGCGGCGCAAGAAGAAAAACGCCACGCGCGAACCGTCCTTCGACGAACCGTCCTTCGACGAGCCGACCCCGACACAGCTCATCCCCCCACCCGACATTGAGTCTGTGCCGGTTGCGTCGGTGCCGGAAGAGTCGGCGCTGGTTGAGTCAGTGCCGGAACTGATGCCTGGCGAGGTATCCCCGGCTCAGCTGCCGCTGGCCGAACCGCTGACCGAATCGTTGCCCGCGGAGGACCTGCCGCAGCTTGCAGCCGCGGGGATCCGCCGACTCGAGGGAACACACCTGACGCTCTACACCGACCTACCCTCGCGACCGGAGGTGGATGAACTGCCGCATGTTTACGATGCGGCGGTCGCGCCGTGGTGCGATTACTTTCACGTCACGCCGGGCAAGGTTGCCCGATGGAAGATGACCGGCTACCTCATCGAGCGGAAGGAGCGTTTCCAGCAAGCCGGCCTGCTGCCCGACAACCTGCCTCCGTTTCTCAACGGCTTCCAGCGCGGACATACAATGTGGATTTACGAGCAGCCCAGCACCTATTACCGCCGCCATCTGCTGTTACATGAAGGAACGCACGCATTCATGGATCTCCACCTGCGAGGGTGTGGTCCGCCGTGGTACATGGAAGGGATGGCCGAGCTGCTGGGCACACACCGCTGGGCCGGCGGTCAACTGCAGCTTGCCTATTTCCCCAGGCATCGCGAGGACACGCCGCAGTGGGGCCGGATCAAGATGATCCGCGATGCGGTCGCGGCGGGACGCAGCATGACGTTGGAAGCGATCACCGCTTACGGGCCGACGGCCCACCTGGAGAACGAACCGTACGCGTGGTGTTGGGCGGCCGCCGCGTTTCTGGATGGGCATCCTCAGTTCTCGGCCCGCTTCCGCCGTCTCCCCAGACGCATGCAAGACGACGCGGCCACGTTCTCCGCCGGGTTCTGGCGGCTGTTCGCCGCGGATCGTCGGCAGCTGGTCGAGCAATGGCAGCTGTTCATACAGCAGCTCGACTATGGTTACGACCTGCAGCGAGAAGCGATTGTCTACGAGCCGCCCGGCCAGACGTTGACCGGGGCGAAGGAGGTTCAGGTACGTGCCGATCGTGGTTGGCAGTCAGCGGGCGTGTGCGTGGCGGCGGGGATACCGTATGTCATCGACGCGTCAGGACGTTACCAGGTGGCGCGCGAACCGAGGCCCTGGTGGTGTGAGCCGGGTGGGGTCACGATACGTTATCATGGAGGCAGGCCTCTGGGGATGCTCCTGGCGGCGACGAGTGATTTGTCGCAACCGCTGGCGGGTTTGTCGCCGCTCACGCGTCCCGAGCCGATCGGCCTGGGCGCGGTGGTTACCTTTGTGGAGGCGGGCACACTGTTCCTGCGGATCAACGATTCCCCGGCGGAGCTGGCGGACAACGAGGGGGTTGTCACGGTGCGGATCCGTCGCCAGGAGTGATGTAGATGTGCCCCCCCGAACGGCGCACCGCGACGGTCCCCAATTGACGAACGTACCACGCGCCCCAACAATGCACGCCAGTGGGACCGGCATTCCGCCTGTCCCCGTACTGGAACTGCCAGTCGGGTGCCGGGAACGGATCGTTTCTGGAACGGATCGCAGCGAGCCGGCCGCCTATCTCATTCGATGTCATTGAGTCTGTCACGCGAACTGCAAGTGTCATCCATGGATTTCATTGAACGGGAAGATCCGGAAGTCTGGGCCGCCATAGCTGGAGAAGAACAGCGACAGCAGGACGGTCTGGAGATGATTGCCAGCGAGAACTACACCAGCCTGGCCGTGATGCAAGCGGCTGGCAGCGTCTTGACGAACAAGTACGCGGAGGGTTATCCCGGCCGGCGCTATTATGGTGGCTGCGAGCATGTCGATGTGGTGGAGGTTCTGGCCTGTGAGCGCGCCAAAACGCTCTTCGGTGCCGAATTCGCCAACGTGCAGCCGCATTCAGGTTCCCAGGCGAACATGGCCGTTTACCTGACCGTGCTCGAACCGAATGACACGGTGCTCGGGCTGGATCTGGCCCATGGCGGTCACCTCACGCATGGCATGCGGCTGAACATCTCGGGCCGGTTGTACCACTTCGTCAGTTACGGAGTGACACCCGACGCGCACCGGATCGACTTCGACCAGGTGGCGCGTCTGGCGCGCGAGCACAAGCCGAAGCTGATCGTGGCCGGTGCCAGTGCCTATCCGCGCGAGATTCCGCACGACCGGTTTGCCGAGATCGCGCGCGAGGTGGGGGCCAAGTTGTTCGTCGACATGGCGCACTACGCCGGCCTGGTCGCCGCCGGACTCCATCACAATCCGGTGCCTGTTTCGGATTTCGTCACCACCACCACCCACAAGACGCTCCGTGGTCCGCGCGGCGGCCTGATCCTGTGCAAATCCGAATACGGCACCGACGTCAACCGGAGCATCTTTCCGGGGACGCAGGGGGGGCCGCTCATGCACATCATCGCGGCAAAGGCGGTCTGCCTGAGGGAGGCGATGTCCGACAAGTTCAAGGCGTACGCGCGGGCTATCGTCGACAATGCCCAGACCCTGGCCGGCGTCCTGCAGCGTGGCGGGCTGCAGCTGATCAGCGGCGGCACCGACAACCATCTGATGCTGGCCGACGTCACACCGCTGGGTGTCACCGGCAAGACCGCCGAGGCCGTGCTGGAGCAATGCGGCATCACCGTCAACAAAAATATGATACCTTTTGACCAGCGGAAGCCGCTGGATCCTTCCGGGATCCGCATCGGTACCCCGGCCCTGACCACGCGCGGCATGGGCCCCGACGAAATGCGGCGGATCGGCCGCTGGATGCTGCAGGCCCTGGGGGCGCCCGAAGATGTGGCTGTCCAGCGCCGGATTCGCGGCGAAGTCCGGGAGCTGTGCGCTCAGTTTCCTGTGCCGGCCGCCGCGTTCCAGAAGGGATGAACAGCACCGAGGTGATGGCAGGAGGGAAGAGAAACATGGCGGCACCGAAGATCTTGATCGCCGACGACAATGTGGCGAACTGCGAACTGCTGGAAGCCTACCTCGCCGACATCGACTGCGATGTCCAGATGGCGGTCGACGGCCAGGATACGCTTGATAAGGTCGCGTCGTTCCAGCCCGATCTGATTCTGCTCGATATCATGATGCCCAAACTCAACGGGTTCGAAGTCTGCAAGAAGATCAAAGAGGACGCGCAGAACCGCCGCATCATGATCCTGATGGTCACCGCGCTGGACGAGCGGGGGGACATCGAGCGGGCGGTGGCCGCCGGTACCGACGACTTCCTGTCCAAGCCGGTGCAGAAAGTGGAGCTGGTCAAGCGGGTCCAGACCATGCTGCGACTCAAGCACGTCGAAGACGAGAACGAGCGTCTGCGGCGCTACATCGAAGAGATGGAAGAAGGCTTCGGCAACGGCGGAACTTAGTTCACGGTTCACGGGGGGAGGTGTTCCATGGCCCAGCGCGTCCGCGGCAACCTCCGCACGCGTCTGCCCGCCACCTTGCGGCTCGTGTGTGTCGCCGCCGCCGTGTGCGGCCGGTGCCTGGCCGGGGACGATGTGCCGGCGGAACCGGTCGAGCCGGCGGCCATCGCACAACCGGATGCCCGCATTGCGGAATTGATCCAGCAACTTGGGGCGCCGGAGTACGCCACGCGCGAGCGGGCGCAGGCGGAACTGCAGCGGCTCCGACTCGATGCGTTCGATGCCCTGAACGAAGCCCAGTTTCACGACGACATCGAAATTGCGATGAGTGCCCGTTACCTGGTGCTCAGCATGCAGGTCAACTGGGCCAGCGATGATGACGCGCCGGAAGTCAAACAGCAGCTGCGCGGCTACGGCGACCGGCCGGAGAACGAACGCCGCGCGCTGATCGATCAGCTGGCATTGCTCGGACCGGCGCCAGCCCTGCGCCCCTTGTGCCGCCTGGCGCGCTACGAGGCGTCCGAGCGGCTCTCCAAGCACGCGGCACTGCGGGCCCTGGGCCTGGCGGTCCCGGCCGACGCCGCCGGCCGCCAGGAGCTGGCTCAGACGCTGCAGGCCCGCATGGGGAAGAGCAAACGCGTGGCCGCCGACTGGCTGCGCACCTATGCCCTCCTGCTCCGGGGCGAGGCGGCCGCCGTCGCCCGGTGGCAGGAACTCGTAGATCGGGAACAATCTCGACTGGTGGATACGCCGGAACAGACCAGCCGCGAGATCACACGCGACCTGCTCAAATGGTTCGCCGACCAGCTGGCCCAACGCAACCGGACTGAGGAAGCGCTGGCCGTCATGCGGAAGATGACCAGCCTGCTCAACAGCACGCCGCAGGAAGTGCTCGACGCCGTCGATTGGTTCCGCGAACGCGAGAGCTGGTCGATCGTGGTGGACATCGCGTCGCAGTTTCCCGAAACGTTTCGGCGCAGTCCGCAACTGCTCTATCGGCTGGCCGAAACCTACAGTCATCTGGACGACCGGCAGAAAGCCGCCGAGACCGCCCAGCTGGCGCTCAACGCGACGGCCGATAATGCCGACCGGCACCTGGAACTGGCCGGCATCCTGGAGCACGATGGCCTGTTCGAGTCGGCGGAACAGGAGTACCGCCACGTGGCAGCGATGCTGGAGAGCAATCCGATGCACGCGCTGCTGGCCAGGTACTATCTGGCGGAACTGTTGCACGCCCGGCACCAGGACCAGGCAGCCGGTAACCTGTTACAGGAAATCGTGGAGGCGGTCGAGTCCAGCGAGGAGGTCCGCGCGACGCTTGAAAACGATCTCGGCAAGGATCTCGGATCGACCAGGTCGCGTTTGTACTTTTTCTGGGCGGAGCACGAGGTGCGGCAGGGGAACCCGGCGCGGCAGCGCGAGTTGCTGCTGGAAGGCTATCGGCACGATCCCCGCGATGCGGACCTGCTGATCGCCATGTATCGAGTGCCCGAGGCGGACGAGACATGGGAGCGGGAGACGCGCACGCGCATCAATACGGCGGCTGACAAATATCGCCACCAGATTACGGAACTGCAGGAGCGTCTCAAGGAAGTGCGCCAGGCCGACGATCGCGCCCTGATCCTGGGGCAGCTGGCCCTGATGAACAACCAGCTGGCCTGGTTGGTCGCTAATACGGATGGCAATGCGGATGAGGCCATCAAGTGCAGTCTGGAGTCGCTGCGACTGCTCGAGAATCGATCCGGGTTCCTGGACACGCTCGGACGCTGCTACTATGCCAAAGGGGATTTCGCCAACGCCGTGAAGTACCAATCACGGGCCGTCGCTCAGGAACCCCATTCCCCCACCATGGTCGCTCAACTCGAACTGTTCCAGAAAGCGCTACGGGAACAGGAGGCCGCGCAGGGACCCGGTGAAGCGGCACCTCCGAAGTGAGTGCACTACCAGATGCTGACGTCCGATACCGACAAGCCGCCGCTTTGCAGCCCACCCGGCACTCCGCGCGCGGAGTCCGGTGATCGGCCGCCGGCTGTGCCCGCACCGTGGCCTCCGCCCCGCCTGTGGCACCACTGGTGCTTCCTGGCGCTGGCCAGCGCTGTGGTGGCCGCATCCCTGGCTTTCTCCGTGCGCGGCGAAGACCATGTCGTCGTGCCGATCGTCAACCGAGCCCTGCCTGGCACCTGCGCCTTTCGCCGCATCACCGGAGTGCCCTGCCCGGGCTGTGGCATGACCCGCTCGTTCATCAGCACGGCGCACGGTAAGCTGGCAGATGCCTGGCGGTTCAATCCGGCGGGCGTCGTCCTGTTTGCCATCGTGGCATTCCAGATTCCGTATCGCCTCTACCAGATCTGCCGCATCCGCCGCGGTCTGGTCGAACATTACTTCACGGCCATCGACAACGGACTGCTGATCGGCGTGGTCGTCATCCTCCTGGCCCATTGGATCTGTGGCCTGACAACACTGTTATGGTGAAACACTGCTATGGTGAAACTGATGAAGAAAGTGTCCGTTGCCGGTCGATCGCTGAGTGTGCTGGAACGGGGCACGGGGCACCCCTTGCTGCTGGTGCACGGTTTTCCCCTCGACCACCAGATGTGGCAAGGTCAGATCACGGAACTGTCCCAGGAGTTTCGCATCTTGGCGCCGGACCTGTGCGGCTTTGGCCAGAGCGACGAACAGGCCGGTACGGTGACGATGGAGCAGTTCGCTGATGACCTTGCCGCGCTGCTCGAGCAACTGGAGGTGACCGAGCCTGTGGCCTTCTGCGGGCTGTCAATGGGTGGTTATGTCGCCTGGCAGTTCTGGAGGCGGCATCCGCGGCGTCTGTCGCACCTGATCCTGTGTGATACGCGGGCGGAACCGGACTCACCCGCCGCCGCGCAAGCGCGGCATGCGACCGCTCAGCGCGTTCTGGCCGAGGGCACATCTCTGCTGGTTGATACCATGATTCCCAAGCTGTTCTCGGACCACTCGCGCCGACAGAATCGAGCGGTGGTGACCGCCTGCGAACAGGTGATCCGTGCCGCACGTCCGGTCGGCGTCGCCGCCGCGCTGCGCGGCATGGCTCAGCGCGCTGACGCCACACCCTGGCTGCCCGAGATCCGCGTGCCCACGCTGGTGGTCTGCGGCCAGGAAGATGTGATCACCAGCGTGCCCGAGATGGAGGCGTTGGCGCAGGCCATTCCTCAGGCAGAGTTCGCCGTCATTCCGGCCTGCGGGCACATGGCGCCGCTGGAAGACCCCATCCATGTTAACAAGGCGATCCGCGGCTTCCTGTCCGCTCGCTAAGCGCACCAGGCCGGCGCGCAGACACCCCGACTTGCCTGCGGGGCGGGGACCACTCCCCGCGCCGCCCGCGTTCAATGCGGCAATTCGAAAAGCGATTGACTCTTGACAATCGCGTAGTCGTCCGGGAACGTGTGAAATGCCTGCACCAACATGCTGCGATTGCGCGTCTCGACGTTGACGTAACTCAACGCTCCCAGTGCCATGCGACCGCTGGCATCGAACCGGTGCAGCAAGCCGCGCCGCAGCGAGTCCAGCGCCAGTTCCTGCTGAAATGTCCAGAACACTTCGGGCGCTACGGCCTCCAGCTGGAAACTGGTCTGGTACACAATGCCGCCGCGACACTCGACGCGATCCGTCCGCTCCCCCCGCAACTTGTATGCTAGCAAGCGCCGTCGTTGCGGCAGCGGGTGCTGGGCGGAGGCAGCCACTTCGGTCAACGTGAGGCCGGCATAACGCCAGGTCACAACGTGACCGGCCGATGTGATATCGATCTTTGCTGAATAACCGCTGCGCTCCACAACCTGAGACTTGTGGATCTGGAACAACTCAGGATGCAGGGAACGTCCGTAAAGCTGAAACGTGAGTTCGGCTACTTTGGGTCTGACGGACAACACGGTGACGAATCCCCAAACGTGTTGCGAATAATGAAGCAGAAAAGCAGATGAATGGTGCCATTATAGACGGATCGTGGCGGCGCAACAAAGCCACTTTCTCAGACGAATTTCTGGTCGTCGAAGTAGGGCTTGACAAACGCGCCCGGCCGCTTTTGCAGCACGCTAGCAACCAGCGCGCTCAGATGATTTCGACGAAGATGTCGTAAAGGGAGTGCGTGCCGACAGCGATGCCGAATCCGCGGGTTACAAACAGTCCGGCGAAGAACAGGCCGGCCACGAAGCGGAAGGAGAAGGTGTACCAGTCGAACGCGTATCCCCCCTGCGCAAATGCGTGGTAGTGCGCGGCAGAGAAGATCAGACTGGTCACGATGATCGCACCGCACAGGCTGCTGCGCCGGCTGAACGCGAGCGATCGGAACGCGGCGGCGATCGACGGCAGCAGGATCAGCCGGAAGAGCAGTTCCTCATAGATACCGGCACCGCAATACCCGATCAGGCGGCTGGTGGTGACCAGCATCTCCGCGGTAGCGCTCGTACCGGTGATGGCCACCGTGATCGGCGCGAAGAAGGCGCGCTGCAGATGTGCCAGTCCGAACAGCACGAACGCGAACAGCATACACTCGAGCAGCATGGTGGTCAGCACGCCACCCTGCAGTTGCCAGGAGTCGCGTCGCGTGTGGTGCCAGGCCAGGAGGATGCTGCAGGCGAGGACGGGCAGGAGGAAATACTGGCCGAAGCCGAGCCATTCCAGCAGCCCGCGCAACCAGGTGTCGGCTCCGTTGCGCAGGGCGGTCGGCCCCAGCATCACTCCTGCCAGTTCGTACACGCACAGCAGGGGTGTGATGAACACCAGGCTCACCAGCGGGCGCGCAGATTCAGCCGCGTAGGCCCGCAGCGACGTGCGGGGGCCTGCCAGGGCGGGATGCAACGTCATGTTCACACTCACACCACATCTGCGCCGAGCCACGGGAACGACCGGCCGGGATCGCTCTTCTTTCTTCGGAGCAGGTCCCGGCGCACCTTGAACCCCCGGCCGGCCCGCCGCGGCGATTCCACGAACCCGAGGCCGTTGGTGTGCTGGAAACCGGTTGCGCCATCTGCACCGAACGCGCCACCTGCCCGGTTCTCAGCCACTGCCATGATATGGCTCACCCGGCTGCGTGTCTGACCGCCACGCTGGTGCCCGGCACGAGCAACATTGCGGGCACGAGCACGATTACGAGCAGGAGTACGGGCAAGAAATGCCCGACGCTCCCCTCAGCGCACAGGCGGTGCCGAGGGGAGCGCCTTCACTTGCGTTCGCCTGCTGTCTCACTCAATGAACCGCCGCAACACGATGGCGCGGTCGACATTGTGGTTCTCGCCCGGTTCAAAGGCCACCGGGATACTGCGATCGATCAGATAAAACGCCCGGTGACGTTTTATGTTGCCGGTATCGGAACCCAGTTCCTTACCCAACCGATACCCGTCAGGATGCGCGCGCAGTTCTTCCGGCGTGACCGGGGTCGGGCTCGGTTCCGCCTCGAAATACCCCATCGTGATCCACACTGCATAGACGTTCGACCGTGTGGTAACCAGGTTGCCCAGCCGGTCGATGCCCTGGTAGCGGAAATACGGGTTGCGATCAGTGTTATTGTAGACCTGGTCTGACGAGTTCCTCCACAACGGGATCTCCGGATCCTCGTTGCCGATCGCGCGGCTGCGCAGCAACGTGGTTTCGATGTCCGGCCGATCTAGTCGAGCCGCGGAGGTCGTCGGCGGCACCAGTCGTCCCGCACCCGCCGGCCGGAACGGATTGGTGAAGAACGACGGATAGGCTGCATTCAGCTCGAAGACGTCGCCCGCCGCAGCGTCGTAGCCACGGCGACTGCGCACAAGGTCCTCCCAATCCCATCCGGACCCGCCGTCATGTCCCGCCAGTACTCCGTTCCAGACCCCGCGGTAATAGATCGTGTTCAAATTGATCCGGCCTGGATCACGATACTGGGAGATCCGGTTGAACGGCGGATGGAACAGGCCGGTGCCGGCCGTGCTGGTGCCGGCAAACTGGTTCGGATTCAGGTACAGATCGGTATTCACGAACCGCGAGGGCACCCGTACCAGTTCGAACAACCGGTAGAAGTCTTCATTGTCTGACGTCTCGTCGCTCGTCTGGAAGAAGTTCAGCAGGTGGCCGAAGTATCCGGGCGAGTCCGGCTCATAGACGGGACCCGATGGCGGCATGAGGCTGTAGTCGTAGGCCAGGCGCGACGAGCGCGACTTGGGCACGAGCATCAACTCATACTCGCTGACAAACGGGCGGTTGAGCCAGGTGAGCCAGGGGAACGGATGCTGATACAGTGGATCGGGGCTCGCCGGGTTGACAACCGGTGCGCCAATGTAGAACGTGCTCGGGCGGTTCAACAGCGGTCCCGGAAACGAGTCCGGGACGGGCGCCGTGGCGGCCGTGTACCCCTCGCCGTAGGCGCGGTTGAGATAGCCCAAGGTGTGCCCCAGCACCTGATCCTGGAAGTGAATCGGGATGGTTTCCGCGACGCTCGCTGGCACAGCCATCCCGCCCGGCTCCATCGCGCCCGGCTCGTGCTTCCACAACGCCCGCGGCATGGTGGCCACGTCCAAGCTGCGCCCGCGTTCCCGCGTGGTCATCCGCAGTTCCTGCGAACCGGCGTTGGGATCGATGTCCGAAGTGACTCCATTGAAGGCCGTCAGATCGCACGACATCGAGTCGATGGTCAGATAGGGATTGAGCACCGCGTCGTACGGGAGCAGCGGATTGGCCAGCCGCTGCAGGTGCACGAAACAGTAGTCGTCCGTGGTTTTGTCTTCCAACAGGTCCGAATCCACGTCGAGCGGTGAAGTGAGTGGCGGGCTGTAGGCGCCCTCGTAATCTGCCCCGGCCGGATCCCACACCTCCAGGTTCGGCCCGGTGGCCGGATACCCGACAAGCGGTTCCGATACGTTGAGCGAGGACGGCAAGTTGATGACCACCCCGACAGCCGGCTGGATGTCCGGCGGCACCGGTTCCACGATTGGTGCCAGGTTGCCCAGCACCTGCGCCTGGTGCTCCCCGACGTTCAGGCTGGGTTCCAGGACGATGCGCCGCGTGCCTGCATAGTTCAGCCCTCCCATGCCGTCTTCCAGGGCGTCGACCCGCCGCCCGATGGTCGTGATGAAATCACGCACGCCGTCCCCGTCCAGATCCAGCGGACGGCCCGACTCGTCAACGGTCTGACCGGCCGAACCGACGACCGCGTAGCGGCCGGGCAGAATCGGCGCCACGGGGAGATCGGTGTAGTATGTGAGGGCCGTGCCCACGGCCGGACCCGGAAACGGCGTGAAGTACACGGTGCGTTCGACCGCGCCGGTCGGCATCCTTTGCGCGGCATCCCAGTGATCGGGGTCCAGGTGCTTGTTCTCCCCCTTGGCGATCAGGACCCGCCACACCGGAAACCGGTTGGTCGGCCCCTGCGTCACCTGATTGAGCATCACGCCCGAGGCCCACCCGCCGTTGACCGAATCGTAGTAGAACTCGCCCGGCAGCCGCTCATCGCCGGCCCAGGGATTGTAGAGTTCCAGGAAGAACGAGCCCCGCGGCGCGAGCCGCTGATCGAAATCAACGTCCCCATCCGTTGTCTTGTCCCCGACCGCAAGGTCCTCCGTGCGGCGATCGTGTAGCGCGAACGCTTCCGTAATGAGCAGTTCGGGTCGCTCGCAACCCCACACCAGGCCGCGCTCCGGATGCGAGTCATCCCCCGTCCCGAGTATGCCGTCGACCTCCCAGCCATAGTCCGTCTCGATCCCTTGGTTGAACGGATTGATATCGAATTCGAACGGCGTCATGATGGAGTCGGCGTCACGGAAATCAACCACGTTCACCGCCCACTGGGCGATGCCATACGCCGTCTCGTCCGGGCAGTCGTTGCTCGGATCCCCGTCGAAATCGATCTGCAGGTCGGGCGGCTTGATCGCCATCATCAGGACGTAGAGCCGCTTGGCGTACAGGTGGCGCGCGCGAAATGCGTCTCCATCGTTGCCGACAATCCCATCGTTGTCATGATCGAACGGAATCCCGCCCCAGAACCGCTCATCCGTCGCGTCTTCACCTCGGAAATCGTTCGCTCCCACACCATGGTCATCGACCACCTGGTTCAGTTCGCCCGTCACCGGGCTGGGGTCGTCCTGGCCGTTGCCAAACGGGCGATTCACGTCGAACCGCAGCCCCATCACCATGTCGGGAGACAGCAGCGAAGCGAGGTCTTTATTCAGCCGCGCGATGACGGCCGGTTGGTCGAGCTGAGACTGCAGCGACCGGGCGTCAATCATCCGTGCGCGGACCAGATCCACGATATGCCGCGGCCGATCCATTCCGATATCCCGCAACTCGTCCCGCAACTCCGGCCACGCCAGGATGCCGGGTGACGGTGGATCGTAGCTGGCAAAGGTCACGGCGCGCCGCGCGCCCGGGTCATTGCGGAACACATCGACCAGGTGCCAGAGCCGATCCGGCAGGCTGGCCACGTCCACGTCGTAGGACCGCAGCAGTCGCTCGAACTCGGCCGCAGAAAACGGCAGGTCGGGCACCGGCGCCAGGGAGAAACCGCTCGTCGCCTTGCCGGACAAGTCCGCCTCGTACGCCGAATTGATCACCAGATTCGGCTCCGTCGATCGCTCGTAGAGCAACTGGCCGCGATAGTCCAGCCCCAGCGCGAACTCGCCCCGCAAATCAAACGGACTGGAGAAGGCCGACAGCGGTGTGTTGGGCAGGAAGTAATTCGCCGGGGACGTCGCCAGCAGCGCCGGCGGATACTCGAACAACTTCACCTGCGCCAATATCTGAATGCCGTCGTCACCCGGCAGCATGTTCAGACCGTAGCGGCCCGGGAGCCCGTTGGCCGCATTGCCTTGCAGCAACGCCCGGTACTCGGCCGCACTGCTGAACAGCGGCGCCAAGGTGATCTCGGGCGGCCCGTAACCCTGGCCACGCGGCAGGTTACCCTCCGATGGAATCGGTCCTGACGCGGAGGGCAGGGTGACAGGCAGTGCCGGGGCCAGCGGCGCTACATGCGACAGGTTGCCATGCGCATTGAGATTCAGCTTGCCGTCCAGATCGGTACAGAGGATGGCAAACAGCGGCTTGTACCGCCGCCCCGAAGGATCCGTCTGCAGCGGAAAGCCCAGGTCGACCCAGACGGCGTCCCGCACGCCATCGCCATCGCAGTCCACGTCCCAGGGCCCGTTGATGAGCGCCGCAGTCAGGGCCGTGTCGTTGGTCAGGACGTCGTCAGACGTGCCGAGGGTGCCGTCCGGACCGGGGTCCCAGCCCGCCGCCGCAAACGCCGGATTCCCCCCATCGAAGTTCGGATGATCCCAGGGCATCGGGCGGAACACGACTCTCCGGCGGAAATCGCGATAGCCAAGCACGGCCGGATTCGAATAAGCAGGATTGGCCGGATCCCACACACCCGCACTGTGGTTCGCCCAATAGTTGATCAGCGGCACCTGGTGAAAGCTGGGCAGCACCTGGAGTTGACCGGTCGTCGGGTCCGGGACAAGCGCCGCCAGCGCCATGTTCTGGTAGTCAGCCGCGTCGTAGCCTTCGTTCAAGCCTCCCTCGAGGTAGTTGCTGGACGTGACAATCGGCGACTCGTTGAAGCGGTGGGGCAACAGCGCATGCGGGCACGTCGCACTGCCAATCGTTATGGCTCGCGTCAACGTACCATAGTCTGGATTCGTGACATCGCCCACGTAGCCGGCCCCCGTGCCTACAAACGCGCGGCCGTTGACCAGGAACAGATTGTTGAACTCGGAGGATGGAACGGTGAGACTCAGGTTGTCACAGGCCGGCCGCAGGATGCGGAACTGAGCCACCGGCGGCAACACGCTCACATCCATCTGGTAGCCCACGACCCGCGTGCTCACGTTGCGCAGGGGGCCGGTGAGAAAGGTGAGCACACAACCGTTGAAGAAACCGTTGGTGCGCAGCCCCTGACCGACTTCCTCGTGCGTCACCGAACCGTCGCCGTTGGCGTCGAGCGCCAGCTCGGCAGAGAATTCCAGGAACTGGCCCCCTCCCGAGTCTACCATCGCGCTCGTCTGCCTGCCGCGCACAGACTCACCGTACATGTCGCGGAGCAGGCTGTGGGAGCGAATGGACGACGTCGCATCGTTCGTGTCACGCACCAGCTGATAGAGGGCCCGTTCCAGTACGGCTGACGGCGGATCGCCGTAACGATCCTTCCGAGCGCTCGCGTCCGCCCCGCGACGGAACTGGCCCGACAACAGCGCGAACGTCAAGCCGACGACGATCAGCAGGGTCAACAACGTGAGGATGATCAGCAGCACGATGCCGCGGCGTTGTCTATGTCGTCGAGCCATCTTCTTGTTCTCCTGAAAGAACCAAACCCACCCGAGCGCCGGCCATGCCGTGCTCCGGCTAGTAGGTCCACAGCGAGGAGGTCTCCAGTCGAATCGTCTTCTCGAATACTGCCACCACCCCGCGCGCAATCGTGACCTGCGTGGTCCGCGAACCGGACAGCGTGAGCAGTTGTCGCCAGTTCCAATCGGGCCCGATGAGTGTCACGTCGCGCGTCCACTCGCCGGAATCCGGCGTGACTTCTTCGCCCGCATTCAGCACGCGGTACCACTTGTGAACTTGGATCGGGCCGAGTCCCCCGAGCCGCGGCTTCATGCCCGAGAGCATCACCCAGTCGCCCGTGCGCAGTTCCAGATCGCTCTTGTTCGCCGCCCCCAGCTGCAAGTCGCCTCCCCCGATCCCGTCACCGTAGAAATCCCGGACGAATGCCGTGCGTTCGCTGGCCGCCGCCACGTTGTTCAGGACAGGGTCGATGATCCGTCGCGCAAAGACGACCACCGACAGCGTGTATTCGTCGGTCAGATTGCCCACCCGGTCGAGCTTCGGGACCACCGTCGCCATCCAGGACAGGGTTCCGGTCGCGCTGCGCCGCAGCGGCTGATTGGTCGACGAGAGACTGAAGTTCTGCACGGGGCCGAGCGTCCGGTCCCGAGGCAGGTCGAACACCAGGGCGTCATCGCTCGTGAAGACCTGGCTCGCCTGCAGGATCCCCATGCAGGTGCCGTCCGTCGTCGTCACGTTCGGCGCCAGCGTGACGCGTGGCATACACAGGGCGCCCGTGTAAGGGAACCAGGCCCGGCCCGCATGGTCGGAACTCACAATGCCCTGCGCCACAAACCGCGGGTCGATGCAAAATGAATAACCGGCCCGCAGCTCTGCGACCGACGGCGCGCGGAACCCGCTCCCGTCATACCATCGCCAGGTGAGCGGGTTGCCCATCGACCGCACGTGAAACTCGTGGACCGCTCCCGCGCCATAGCGGGCGGCTGAGTCGGCCAGCGCGCCTCTATTGGTCTGGATGCCAGCCACAGGCAACAGCGCCGCAATGCCGACCAGACCGACCAATGCCACACCGATCGAGAAGAGGACTTCCAGCAAGCTCACACCGGCCCGCAGGCGTCTCGGCGCGCAGCGCGGCCTGCCGCGCCGACGACCGGATGTTGAGGGCAGCCAGTACCGCATCACCGTCCTCCCTTCTGAACCGAGGACCGGGCGAACTCCCGCGCCGCCTTGATCCGCTCCGAGGGAGTCAGACGCGGGGGCAGCGTCGCGGGCGCAATGAAAGACGTATCCAGATTGTCGGACGTGATCACCGCACCAGTCCGGTTGGAAACCGTGACCCACAAGCAGGTCGGGTCGCCCAGGTTGGTCAGCTCGGGGCTCCAGACCGTCGTCACCAGCGGATTAACCACCCGCGCCTTGCGGCCGATCAGCAGGTGCAGTGGGGATGGCAGCGGCTCCTGGTTGCCAGAGAGATAGACGCAGTCCACGCCGCCACTCGGCGCGAATACGACCACCACTGGCGTCGCATCTCCGGTGGTGGTCACGGGATCCAGTTCCCGGCGTGACGTCGTGCCAGAGAGCGACAAGTCGATGACCGCATCGGCCGGCAGTACCAGCGGGTTGACGGCCGACCGCGTGGGGGCGAAGGTGATCTCGTAGGGGACCCCCCCACCTGAGGCATCGGCCCCCGGCGGCACCCCCCAGGGAATCTTGATTTCAAAGTCGGACGCCGTCCGACGGCCCGCGTACTCGTACCCTTTGTGGTCGAACTTGATGGTGAACGGATCCCCCACCGCCAGTACGGTGTTCAGGACCACCGCGTCGTTCACGTTGGCATTCCCCTCGGAGTCGACGAACTGCAGCCTGCCGACCGTGCCGCTGACCGCCAAACGCACCAGCGAATCCAGTTGTGTTCCGGAGAAACTCGGCGGCACCTCAGCCATGTACAGCCGGACCGCATGCCGTGCTCCGAGCTCCGTCCCATCCAACCGCTCGATCCACACTCCGACAGGACGCCCCAGCTCGGCGGCGCGCCGCTGCGCGCCGGAGAAGTAGGCGGAGACCATCCGCGCCGCCTCGCGCACATATCGATCCTGGAAGGCCGGCCGCAACAGCGGCACGGCCACGACCATCAGAATCGTCATGATACTGATCACCATCAGCAATTCGACCAGCGTCAGGCCGCGGCGGTCCAGTTGCTTGCGTTTTGCGAAGGCCATGGCTTACCGCACCTCCAGCAAGTGATTGGTGATATCGTCGCTCAATCCGGTGCTCGCAAAGTCGCTGGTGCCCAGAATCCGCCCGATGTAATCGCCGCTGGTGGGCAAGATCAGATATGGATCGTTCTTCGGACGACTGGTCCAGATCGGGCTGCCCGATGACCAGGGGGCTGTGGGGTAAGGTGTATACGATGGGTACAGCGTCGCGTTCAACTCGGCGTTGGCGTACAAGCTGGTATCCGAGAGGGCATAGGTGATATCGATATAGTTGGGCGGATCGGCGTTGTCGTAGTCTTTGAGCACCACACCGAACTGCCCATCGCGTCCCGCCGAGTA
>Ga0123333_10001150_pt1 | contig 27977 bp, 24 predicted proteins | sample BioC12SIPDNA_3_FD_89957 | JGI IMG/M metagenome (GOLD analysis project Ga0123333, IMG submission 89957) | Anaerobic biogas reactor microbial communites from Washington, USA - Biogas_R2_B C12 SIP DNA | ecosystem: Engineered > Bioreactor > Anaerobic > Unclassified | place: Washington, USA... | reverse complement strand
GTGCTCGCGAGCGACGACTACGGCGTGGTCGTCATCGCCGGCGCGAAAGACCAGAAAATCGCCCTGGCCGAGGGGACTTGGAAGGTGGTCAACTACACGCTCGACGCCACCGGCCCCGGCGGCAAACCGACCGTTGTCGAGGCCGCCTACGGCAACAACCAACCGACGCTGACGGTCAAAAAAGACGAAACCTCGCCCCTGCCGTTCGGCGGCGCGTTCAAGGCGATCGTCGTTTCGGGCAGGGGAAAGGACAACCAGATCGCCCTGCAATTGCGGATCGTCGGCCCCGCCGGCGAGAGTTGCCGGAACATTCTGGTCGGCGGCGGCCGGCCGCCGAAACCGCGTTTCGTCATCAAGGATGCGAACGACAAGATCGTCCATCAGGGCGAATTCGAGTATGGCTGAGGTTTCACCTGCCGGTACTTGTGGCAAGTACCACCTGAGTTAACAGGCGAGTTTCGCGTTTTCGTCCAACTGGAACTCGGCCCATTCCCCGCCGACAACGGCGAACCCAGCACGATAACCATTTGATTAAAAAATCAGCATTTAGCCCCGGGTGAACACACCCGGGGCAACGCCGGCTCCAGGGCAAACCGTGCCCGCCGTGTTTTCACGGCGGGCTAAATATCCAATTTCACAACTCGTTCTTACGGGCGTTTTACTTCCTCCAGCATCCAGCCCATAAAACCTCGAAATCACTGCGTTCATGTCCGACGACATCCCTAAAACACCCAGAAAGAAAAAACTTCGGCCGGCCAAATGGCGCTTCTGGGTACAGGCCGGTTTTCTGCTGGTCTGGCTCGATCCGTTGATGTTGCGGTTGCACGGCGTCTGCGCGCCGGTGTTCCACTGCCACTCTTGCCCGCTGGCGATGTTCGGCTGTCCGATCGGCTTTTTGGCCAATGCCTGCGCGTTGCATATCATGCCGTTTTTGGCGATAGGCGTGCTCTTAATAGTCGGGTCGTTGTTCGGCACGTTGATCTGCGGTTGGGTCTGCCCGTTCGGTTTCCTGCAAGACCTGCTCGGCAAGATACCGACGCCGAAGTTCCGCATACCCGGCTGGCTGGGCTGGACGCGCTATGCGGTTCTGGTTGGGCTGGTGCTGCTGATCCCCTACTTTTTCGGCAACACCGAGTGGTTTTTCTTCTGCCGGCTCTGTCCGGCGGGCGCCGTCGAGGCCGCGGTTCCCTACAGCCTGCAACAGACGATGGCCGAAAAGACGCTGGTTTGGCCATCGGCCACAAAATCCATGATATTAGTCGGGTTTCTGCTCGCCGCGCTTTTTCTCTGGCGGCCCTGGTGTACCGTCTTATGCCCCCTTGGCGCGGTGTTCAGTTTGTGCAATTATATATCGCTGGTGTTCCTGCGTTTTCAGCCGGAACGCTGCCGCGACTGCGACCTCTGCCGAGACTTGTGCAAATATCGCGGCCCGGCCGAACGGCGCGGCAGCGATATGCGGTGTATCAGGTGTCTGGAATGCGTCAACTGCCGGGCACTGTCGGTGGGAAACGTCTTCCAGAAAGAAAAAGAAGATAAACCGATCGTTCAGATCACGAAACCCTAGCGCGGCTTGGCAGCTCGTTCCTCCTGGTTCCCATGCTCCGCATGGGAACCCACTGCACCGATGCTCTGCGTCGGGTGACGGGCGCGTGCGGTGTACGTTGTTTTAGTTAGCGTGGAATGCCCGAGTTGTGCCGCACTCCGCCGACGCGGAGCGTCGGGACAGTGCGTTCCCAAGCGGAGCTTGGGAACGAGGGGATATTGCTTCTCTTATAGTTTGTGCGTAAATCGGCAACCGTTCACACTCTTATTCAGGAGACCGTGAAGATGAGACATGCGATTTGCGGGATTCTACTCAGCGCGGCGGCCTGTGCGGCATTGCTCGCCTCGGCCGTCGCCGTGAGGGCGGAGACCTGCTCGCTCGAATTGAATTATCGAGAAGGCAGCAGGCGGTCTTTCGAACGACAAGAGTATTTGTATTGGGCAACTTCCTCGCAGTCGTTCCACGTCCAATTGTTGCCGCAAGCGGACGGCCCGCCGTCCTTCATCGGCAATGAACCACACATCGCCGCCTTCAAGAAAATCGTAAAGAAGGAACCGGCGTACCAGAGCAAAACCCCGTTCCGCGGCGTGGTCAGTTTCGGAGGGCAAGACTACGCCTTCGCCCTGGACGAGATCTTGCCCAAACCGAAGGACGAAAAACCCAAACCGCGGGACGGCGAAAAGCAGGGCGAAGACCAAAAAGAGAAGGCCGACGCGCCGTCGGCCAAGCTCGCCGAAAAACTCGCCGAACAGCAGCCGAAGCAAGCGGCCATCAACTACACCCGCCTCTATTTCGACCGCAACCGCAACGGCGACCTGACCGACGACGAAGTGGTCAAATCCGACGGCGACGAGTCGGCCCCGCGCGGCGTTGGTTTCTCCCATATTTCGTTCCCCCGCTTGGAAATCACGCTTGCGGCCGGCGGAACCGAATACAAATACGCCTTCACCATCGAAGGTTACGCGATCCTGCGGGAGCGGTACGGCTATGTGAACGTCCAATTCAACGCGGCCACCGCCCGCGAGGGCGAAATCGCCATCGCCGGCAAGAAACGCCGCATCGTGCTTTCCGATTACAACAGCAACGGGCTGTTTAACGACGAAATCGCCGTCGACGATACCGTCCGCGGCTCGAACAACGAGCTTTACCCGCGGCAGGGCGACGTGCTGATGGTCGATCCCGACTTCGACGAGAACGATTCGCCTTACGACGTGACGGCGAGCGATTCCCGCCATCATGTTTCGAAGTTGATCGTCATCGACGGGAAGTTTTACGACGTAAAAATTTCTCCTTCCGGCGACCGGCTTTCCTTGACGCCTTCGACCGCCGCCTTGGGCAGCGTGACCAACCCCAACAAAAAGTTCCGCGCGTTGATCTACGGCGATAAGGGGTTTCTGAAAATCGCCGGAGAAGCGAACGCGCCGGTCCCCGTGCCCGCGGGCGAGTGGAAATTGTTCTCCTACAACATCGATCTGACGGACTATCCACAGCCGGAACCGCCGAAAGCGGAGCCGCCGGCCGAGGAAGAGCAAAAGCCGGAGTCCGACGCCGAGGAGAGTTCGCTTTCCAAGTCGCTGGGCAAAGCGCTCGAGCAACTGCTGGGCGGCGGCAGCCGCCCGGCCGCGCCCGCGGCGAGAATTCGCCCCACGTTGATCTCCGCCCAGGCGACTAGAGATTACCAGGCGGTCAAGGTGGTCGAGGGCCGAACGGCGGTTTTACCCTTCGGACCTCCCTTCAAACCGCACGTCGTGGTGCAGTATCAAAGGGATAAAATGGTCCAGCTCGGCTTGACGCTAATCGGGTCGCAGGGCGAAATCTGCGACAACATGATCGCCCGAGGCGGCCGACCCTCGAAACCACGCTTCTCCATCACAAACGCGAAAGGCGAAGTCGTCCAGCAGGGCAACTTCGAGTATGGATGAGGCTTCACCTGCTCGTACTCGTGGCGAGTACAATCGGAACTCGAAGACGAATATCGCGTGCGGGTAAACATGAAGGCCGATCCGATCGAGATCGAGCAAGACTTCGAAAGCGTGATCCGTCCGAAATCGGCGCGGCAATAAATGCGCATCGGGCCTGCAACCGCAAGCGCGTTCAACGAAACAGCGTTTGCTGGCCGGGGCCCGAGGGAGGCGCCTCGCTCGGCGAAATGCCCAAATGCTCGAACGACGCGGCGGTGAGCTTGCGGCCGCGGGGTGTGCGGACGACCAACTCGCTGCGCAGCAGGAACGGCTCGACCTCGTCGATCAGCGTGTCGGGGGCGAGGTTCATCGTATGGGCGACCGCCTCGACGCCGACCGGCCCGCCCAAAAACACCCGCGCGATCGTCTCCAGATACTTGCGGTCCTGCGGGTCCAGCCCGAGCGTGTCGATCCCCTGCATTTCGAGCGCGCGGCGGGCGACCGAAAGCGAGATATTACCGTCGGCCTTGCTGAGAGCGTAATCGCGAACCCAGCGGAGCCGATTGTTTGCCAGCCGGGGCGTGCCGCGGCTGCGGCCGGCAATCTCGACCGCTGCCCGGGCGTCAATCTCCACTTGCAGCTTCTTCGCGTTGCGGCGGATTATCTCGGCCAATTCCTCGACGCTGTAGAACTCCAAGTGCTCGCGCATCTGGAAGCGGTCGCGGAGCGGCGCCGAAAGCAAGCCGGTCCGCGTGGTGGCACCGATCAACGTAAAGGGGCGGAGCGACATGTTGATCGTCCGCGCGTTGACCCCCTCGCCCAGCGTCAGATCGACGCGGAAATCCTCCATCGCCGGATAGAGAAACTCCTCGACCGCCTTGGGCAGCCGGTGGATCTCGTCGATGAACAGGACCGACCGCTCTTCGGCGTTGGTCAGATAGGGGATGATGTCCTTCGGAGCGGCCAGGGCGGCGCCGCTGGCGATCTGGAAGGAAACGCCCAGGTCGCGCGGGATGCAGGTGGCGAAGGTGGTTTTTCCCAGTCCCGGCGGGCCGTCCAGAAGGATATGCCCCAGCGATTCTCCCCGCTTTTTCGCGGCATCGACGGCGATTTCCAACCGGTCGAAAACGGCGCGCTGCCCGACCATGTCCCGCATCCGTTGCGGACGCAGGTCGCGATCGTTGTCCTCGAATCCGTCAGTTTTTTGCAAAATTGGTTCGCGCGCCATAGTTCATTAGTATACGAAGCCAAGCCGCCCGGGGCGAGGGGGGTAAACAACGCGGCCGCCGTGCTTAAGTTTGGCCCCGGGAAAACGAAAACCCCCGCTCCGGTCGCACCGGGCGGGGGTTTTGCACGTTTCGTTTTAAGCCGGCAAGCCGGGCCGGCGACGGGTCGCTACCGACGCCAGCAACTCGACGGTTGATCGTTGAAGTCGAGGAACCACCAGCCGTCGCTCCATTGCAAGGTCACTTTCCGCCATCCCAACGGGACTTGCGGATAGGGATAGAAGGGACCGATGTAGGGCCAGGCGGTCGGCGAATACTGCTTCGGATAGGTCAAAGCGGCGTAGTTCGGATACGAAGCGTAGCTCGGCCATGCGTAGTTGGGCATGCAGGGCTGATCGTAGCGGGCCGGAGCAACGCCCGACCGGCTGGCGGCGGCCGTGTACATGGGCCGGGGCGCCCCGCCCGTATAGCCATAAGCGCCCTGCTGGTTCATCGCCATGCGGTTCACCGGCATCGGCGCCGACGGCTGGCGCGGCAACTGCTGCGGCTCCATCGCCGCGGTCGGCTGAACCGGCATCTGCGTGTAGGCGCTGGGCACGCGATTGGCCTGTGCCCGCTCGTCCGGCTGCTGCTCGAATGTCCGCTGCACGGCCGATGTCATCCGCTGTGCCAGGCCCGACTCCCGCAAGGGGTTGGGTGCCGGAGCGACCGCCGGTTCGGAAGCCGCGATCGAAAGTTCGTTGACAATCCGATTCACGTCCTGTGTCTGGAACACCAAACGCAGGGCGGTTTCCATCTGCTCCTCGTTTGCCACGCGGCCGCGGAGCCAAGCGGTCCCATCCTGGTACTTGACGCCGATCTTGTAATCGATCATCTGTCCGCTCTTGCTCATCCGATTGGCAATCTCTTCGGCAATCTCTTGGTTGCCGGCAAACGCCAACGTGGGGACGATCGCTGTGACGGCGGCGACCACGAAACTAGTCAACAAAAGTCGCATGTTATCCCTCCTCTAAGGCTCCACCCCCGGCGACAATTGCTCCGGGAAAGTCAGTTATTGATCCGTTGAACACAGCGAATGTGCCGGGCTGCTCGCGTCAGGGAGGGATCTCGCCGCAAAATCAGCGGCGTGCTGCGGGCGCGTCGGAAATGCCCCCCTGGCAATGACCGGCTCGATATTCGCTGCCTGACTATTGTTTTCGGTTGCGGATTCTATCGAACGAAACCTTTTTTTCGATTTTAATGGTCCGAGCGGTCGTATCGGGCGTAATGGCTGGTAAGCTAGGTAAACTTTCCCGGTAATGCCGACCAAATACCCCACAAGAACTAGTGCCGCCCGGATGTCCCGTGATCGACTTTTTCAGCGGGCTGGTAGACAGCCGAAATAAACCGCCCAATAATGATTGGATACCCCCGGCCGGTTGCCTTGGCGGCAGTTACAAATTGTTTTCCTACTCCCTACGGGGGCATCTGTTGCCAGCTATCAGCATGAATCATAACCGCGATGCCATCGAGGCCGGCTACCGCTATTGCCGGCAAATGAGCCGCCGGGCCGGATCGAGCTTCCACGCCGGGTTCATGCTCCTGCCGGCCGAGAAACGCAGGGCGATGTGGGCGCTCTACGCCTTCATGCGACATACCGACGACTTGGCCGACGCGCCGCCGTGCCGGAGACCGCTCAACGGACAAGCCATGCCCGACGGCCATTCGCCCCGCGATGCACTGGCCGAGTGGCGGGCAGCCCTGGATATCGCTCTTCAATTGACAGACCAGGTGCCACTGCTGGCTTGTCCAGCAGTGCCGCATGCAACCGACCGGTCTGCACTGCTGGACAAGCCAGCAGTGGCACCCGGTACTCCTCTCTCATCCTTCACCCCTCCTCCCCCGTCCTTTTTCCCACATCCATCCTCCTTACTTCCCGCCCTGGCCGACGCCGTCTGCCGGTTTGGCATTCCCCCGGAACACCTCCATGCGGTAATCGGCGGGGTGGAGATGGACCTTGACGGCCGCCGCTACGAGACGTTCGACGCACTGCGTCAATACTGCGAGCGGGTGGCTTCGGCCGTCGGAATGGCCTGCATCCACATTTGGGGCTTTCGCGGCCGCGCGGCCTTCGAGCCGGCACGAGCCGCCGGCGTTGCCCTGCAATTGACCAACATCCTCCGCGACTTGCGCGAGGACGCCGCCGCCGGCCGACTCTATCTGCCGCTGGCCGACATGCAACAGTGCGGCTATTCGTTCGACGACCTCTGTGCGGGCGTTGTAAACCAGCCGTTTTTACGCCTGATGAATATGGAAATCGACCGGGCGAAACAACACTACCGCGTCGCCGAGGGACTGACGGAGCATCTGCACCCCGACGGGCGGAAGATTTTCGGCGCGATGACCGCGACCTACCGCGAGTTGCTCCGCCGGATCGAGCGCCGTCCGGCCGACGTACTGCGCCGCCGCATCCGCGTCGGCCCGGCGGCGAAACTGAGGATTCTTGTCCGCTGGTCGCTGTTCCCGCCGTGCAAGGCCGATCCGTCATGAAAGCACCTGCCCTCGAACGTGTCGGAGCGGATTTTCCCACCCTGGCCGTCGTCGGCGGTGGTCTGGCGGGAATGGCCGCCGCGTGGACGGCTGCCGAACGGGGTTTTCGCGTCGAGTTGTTCGAGCGGGCGAAAACGCTCGGCGGCCGGGCAGGTTCGTTCGTCGATCCCAAAACCGGCGCGACGACGGATTACTGCCAACACGCGGCGATGGGCTGCTGCACGGCGCTGCTGGACTTCTGCCGCCGCGCGGGCATCGACGATTGCTTCCAGCGCACCGACCGGCTGCACTTTATCGGCCCGGACGGGCGGCGATGCGACGCGGCCCCCAGCCGGTTGCTGCCCGCCCCGCTGCATCTGCTGCCCGGTCTGGCAAAGCTCCGGTATCTCACGCCCGGCGAACGGTTGAAAATCGCCCGGGCGCTAAGACAACTCACAAAATCCAAAAACAATAGCCGGGGGCTAACAGCCCCCGGTGAGGAGACTCGCAATCCGAGCATATCCCGGCGGCTGTTAGCCGCCGGCTATTGTCCTGATGATGGTTTATGTTGTGATGATGATTTAGATTGCGAGGATGTCGGGAGCGAACCCGTCGGCGACTGGCTCCGCCGCCACGGGCAATCGCAGCAGGCGATCGACAGGTTCTGGTCGCCGGTGTTGGTTGGTGCCTTGGCCGAGACGGTCGATCACGCTTCGCTGACGGCCGCGCGAAAGGTATTCCGCGACGGTTTTCTCGCCTCGCGCGACGCGAGCGACCTGCTGCTGCCGCGAGCGCCGCTGGCGGAAATCTTCAACGAGCGGCTTGGTCGGCGGCTGGCCGAGCGCGGCGTCGAAGTGCATCTCAAATCGCTCGTCCGACGGATCGAGGGCGACCGACGTTCCGCCCACGCTATTGTGTTGGCCGACGGCCGGCGGCGCGAGTTCGGCTTTGTTATCGTCGCCGTACCGTGGCGAAAAGTGCGGTCGTTGTTGGCAGACGAACTCAATGCGGCAATGCCCGCGCTGGAAAGCGTCGAGAAAATCGCCCCGGCGGCGATTACGGCCGTCCACCTCTGGTTCGACCGGCCGGTGGTGCCGCTGCCGCACGCCGTGCTGATCGGCCAGCTGAGCCAATGGGTATTCGCGGAACGGCAAAACGATTCTGCCGCGGTTCAACACTGCCAAGTGGTCATCAGCGCATATCACCGTATGGAACGGAGAACCCACGACGAATTATTGTATAAAGTCCTCGGCGAATTGCGGGCCGTTTGGCCGGCCGTCGGCGAGGCGGAACTGCTGCATCGCCGGGTAATCGTGCAACCGGCGGCGGTTTTTTCATGCCTGCCCGGCGCGAACCGTTTCCGCCCGCTGCAACGTACGCCGGTCCCGAACCTCGCCCTGGCCGGCGATTGGACCGCCACCGGCTGGCCCGGCACGATGGAAGGCGCGGTCCGCAGCGGCGCGCTGGCAGTGGAAGCGCTGCACGACGCCGTTTAGCGGTTGTCCAGGTAGTACATCGACGGTAGTTCCAAATACCGGCGGAAATTTCGTTTAGCAGCTGCCGGAACGGCGGCTAGGGCCGGCATTGGGGGCCGTCGTGCCGACGGCCGCTAAACGAGAGATGCGTTGAACATCTCGCCAGCGTGGTAGCTCGAGCGGACGAACGGGCCGCTGGCCACTTGCTCGAAGCCCATGCGCCGGGCCAACTCGCCGAGCCGCTCGAACTCCTCCGGCGGGACATAGCGGACCACGGGCGTTTGGGCCAGCGAGGGTTGTAGGTACTGGCCGAGCGTCAACATTCGGCAGCCGGCCGCAAGCAGGTCCGCCCAGGTTTCGAGCAGTTCGTCGGTCGTTTCGCCCAGGCCGAGCATCATGCCGCTTTTCAGCGCCATCGAGGGATCGGCCCGATGGATGCGGCGGAACATCTCCAGCGTCCAACGGTAGGAGGGAAAAGTACGGGACGGGGCGGTGTAGGGTGGGACAAGCGAAGCGCGGTCCCACCAATTGTTTCCCGATCTTGGTGGGACTGCGCTTTGCTTGTCCCACCCTACTCGGCCGTCAACGGAAAATAGTTCTGACCCCTTTATCTCCCAGCGGCCGCGGACGACGGAGAACAGCCGCGGCACCGTTTCCACGTTGTGGTTGTAAACATCCGGCTTGGCCGCCGCGAGCTTTTCGACCGCCGCCGCGTTGCCGGCGAAATCGGAGGGGAGCACTTCGATGGTCGGTTCAGGGATCGGTGATCGGGATTCGGGATTCGGGGTTCGGGGTTCGGAAGGGGCTTCGCCGAACTTCAGATCTTCCCGGCGCCGCGTAGACGCGGCGGCTAAACGGTCCGACTCAACGCGGACGACTGCTGCATCTTGAACCTCGAATCTCGACTCCCGAACCCCGACTCCCGAACTCTTGCGAATCTCCTCAATGGTCCGCACGAAGTGTTCCGCGCCGCCGTCGGGCAGGTCGTCGCGGGTGACGCAGGTGATGACGACGTGCTTCAGCCCGAGCCGGCGGACGGCCTCGGCCACGCGGCGCGGCTCGTCGGGGTCGGGCGGCCGCGGGCGGCCCTTCTTCACGCTGCAAAAACGGCAGCCACGCGTGCAGACGTCGCCCAGGATCATAAACGTGGCCGTCTTCCGCGAGTAGCACTCCATGCGGTTGGGGCATTTCGCGTGGTCGCAGACGGTTTGCAGACCGAGTTCTTGGATCAGCCCGGCGGTGAAATGGCCCGCGCCGCCTTTCGGCACGTTGCGTTTCAGCCAGCGGGGCAGGGGTTGGATCGGCGGGGTGGACATGACCATCGATTATCGGCGGTTTTCGCCGATTATTCAACCGGCCCTGTGAGGTATTGCCAATGCGTACGGGTTGGTCGCAATCCGCCCGCCGCTTGCGTCGCCACCCTCCGCAACCTATTATTGCATTGTCCCCAAACCAATAAAGGACTGTCGCCATGACAAAGCAGCCGCTAACGGTAGCACCGGGCGAAAAAGTCCGGCTCCGCGATTTCGACGCCGCCTATTCCGGCGGGATCGACAAGAAAAAAGCCCGCAAGGAACTCGGCAAAAATATCGCCGTGCTGGCCGATCTCGGCTATCGGCTCTATGCCGAAAACCGCCGCGCGCTGTTGCTGGTCTTGCAAGGCATGGATACGGCTGGCAAGGACGGCGTGATTCGCCACGTCATGCAGGGTTTCAATCCGCAGAGCTGCCGAGTGACTTCGTTCAAGCAACCCAGCATCGAAGAGCTTGCCCACGATTTCCTCTGGCGGATCGGCCGCAACGTTCCCCGCAAAGGCTCCATCGGCATCTTTAATCGTTCGCACTACGAGGACGTGCTGGTCGTGCGGGTGCACAATCTGGTTCCCAAGACGGAATGGCGCACCCGCTACGAGCGAATCAATCACTTCGAGAAACTGCTTCACGAAGGCGGCACGACGATCGTCAAGGTGTTTTTACACATTAGCAAGGACGAGCAGCGCCGCCGGCTGCAGGCACGGCTGGACGATCCGAACAAGCGTTGGAAGTTCAGCCGCGGCGACTTGGAGGAGCGGAACTATTGGAACGACTATCAGCGGGCGTACGAGGCGGCGCTTAACCGCTGCAACACCCGCCATGCACCTTGGCACATCGTGCCGGCCGATCGCAAGTGGTATCGCAATCTGGCGATCAGCCGTCTGCTTTGCCGGACGCTGGAAAAGATGTCGCCGCAATTTCCCGACGCCGAAGAGGGGTTGGAAGAAGTGGTGATAAAGTAGCCGCCCCCGGTTTACAGTTGCCGGCGGCCGTTGTTTAATTGCCGGCGTTGGATTGGCGTGGAATATCCAAGCGCGGTTAGCGAAAGATCAAGTCCATGAAGAAAAACAACGGCAGGGACCGGCGGCTTTATCTGGGCGTGGACGTCGGCGGCACGAAGATTCAGGCGTCGCTGGTCGGCGAATCGGGCGAGATTGTCGGTCGGGAGAAATTGCCCACGCCCCGCAACAAAGGGCCCGAGCGAGTCGTCGCCGCCCTGGAAAAGTGCATGGACAACGCCTTGCAAAAAGGGGGCGTCGCGGCGAACGATCTGGCCGCCATCGGCGTCGCCGTGCCCGGCGTCGTCGATGCGAGGCGGGGGCTGGTCGTCGTCGCTCCAAACATCGACTTGACCGGCGTCGATCTAGGCGCGCTGTTAAAGGCCCGTTTCAGCGCGCCGACCGTCGTCGGAAACGACGGAAATTTCGGCGCCTACGGAGAGGCCTGGCTCGGTTCGGCCCGACGCGCTCGAAGCGCGCTATACATTTGCGTGGGGACGGGCATCGGCGGCGGATTGGTTCGCCGCGGAAAACTCTGGCGCGGAGGCCGAGACGCCGCCGGAGAAATCGGACACATCAAAATGCAGCTCGAAGGCCCCCTCTGCGGTTGCGGAAACCGCGGATGCTTCGAGGCCCTGGCCAGCCGAACGGCCATCGAACGCGAGCTGCGCGAGGCCGTCGCCGCGGGACGAAAAACCGTGCTCCTCGACATCGCCGGAGGCGACCTCTCGGTCATCCGCAGCGGCATGATACGCAAAGCCCTCGACGCCGAGGATGAATTGGTCACCGATGTCATGCGGCGGGCGGCGGAAGTCTTGGGACACGCCTGCGTGAACGTCCGGCACCTGATCGATCCCGAAGTGATCGTGCTCGGCGGCGGAGTGGTCGAGGCGTGCAGCGACTTCATCATGCCGATCGTCGAAAATATCGTCGGTCTCGATCCTTTGCCCGGCGCTAGGGAGGGGGGCCGCGTGCTGCTTTCGGCCCTGGGCGACGACGCGGTGGCCCTGGGCGCCGTCGCCGCCGCCCGGCGACTGGTCGGCAGAAGCCCCTTCAAGAAACGATTCCGCGTCAAAACCGCTTATCCGCGCATCGAAAACATCGTGTTCGGCGAAATCAAGATCGGACGGAAGACTTTCGACCGGGATGTTTGCATCCTCGCCGACGGAAAAGTGAAAAAACGCAAAAAGAACCTCGCGAAAAAAACGGCCGGCTCGGCGCACGTCATCGGCCCCAAAGAATTGGAGTCGATCTGCCGCCGGGGACCGGAAGTGCTCTTCATCGGCTCGGGCATGTCCGGCAAATTGGCGTTGAGCGACGACGCCCGGCAATATCTCGAACAACGCGCCATCAAATGCGAAATCCATCCCACGCCCAAAGCCGCCGAGGAATACAACAGCTCGAAGCGGCGCAAAGCGGCGCTGATGCACGTTACTTGTTGACAACCGGTTGGCCCGGATGAAACTGGAGACAGGCACCCAACAGGTTAAGTCGGATAGGACAGACCGCTAGCCGGTATTTTTGCGAACGAGCCAATCGCCCAGCGTCGGGCAGAATGCGGCGATGCCGAAGAGCATTCGTACTTTGGCGGGCACGATCAACTCCGGCTTCCGGCGGCGGCACGCGCGGAGAATGGCCGCCGTGAGTTTTTCCGGCGCGATGGTGTTTAGGCGGACGCCCGCCCCGGGCCGGCGTGCCGCCTCGGGTATGTCCGATTCTCCTTCGAGCGGATACAGACGCGGCGCATCGCGGTGAATCGGTCCCGGGCAGACCAGCAACACGTGCAAGCCTTTCGGCCCGAGTTCCAGGCGAAGCTGCTGCGAATAGGCGGCCACGGCGAACTTCGTGGCCGGATACGCGCCTACCCAGCGGGCGGCGGACTTCGAGGCCAGCGAGCCGATGTTGACCACGTGCCCGCAACGCTCGAGCAGATGCGGCATCGCCGCCCGAGTGCAGCGAACCAGCGCGATCAGGTTCAGCTCCATCAAGTCGCGGAACTGTTCGGGCGTGGTGTCCAACACGCCCCCGCGCATCGAGCGGCCGGCGTTGTTCACCAGCACGTCGAGCCGGCCGAACCGTTCCATCGTCCGGGCGAAGAGCGTGTCTACGTCGTCTTGCCGAGTGATGTCGGCCGCTAGCCCCAGCACGTCGCGGCCGGCCGAGCGCATCTCGGCGGCGGCTTGCTCGACCTGGGGTTGTTCCAAACCTACCAGGGCGATTTTCGCCCCGGCTCCTGCGAAGGCTTCGGCAATCGCACGGCCCAACCCGCTCGATCCGCCCGTGATCAAAACCACTTTGTTTTCCCAATAGTCCATGCCAACAGGATAACCCGACAGAGCAAATACGGCTAGTGCTCCGTCAATGTTGGATTGATGGATAATTTCTGTTCGTAGTACCGGCTTTAGCCGGAACTTCCGCCTAAAGGCGGTACTACGCACATGCCACTCCCCGATTGACAAAGCACTAATGGCCATCCCGTTCAAGCAGCGAAAAGAATGACGTAGGGTGCGGCTGCGTCCGCTCACTGTTTCTTCGGCGGCGCGTCGGCGGGGGACGGGGGCGTTTGACCGCTCGACTCGGCGGGCTGCGATTCGCCGACCGAGTCGGATTCTCGCGGCGCGTCGGCCGGCACGACGCGCAAGACGAACAATACCCGTTGCGTCGGCGCGGTGCGTTGCCGAGGGGGGACGCCCGCTTTGGCGCTGGCGTCCGGCCGCTCGGCGTCTGCATCTTTTTTGTCGGCGGATTCTCGTTTTTCGAGGGTTTCTTTCCCTTTGTCGGCCTGATTTTCTTCTTTCAGCGCCGCGGCCGGTTCCGCCCCCCGCTCCGCTGTTGCGTCCTCGTCCGGTGGTGCGTCAAACGATTCGCCGGCGCCGTGGGGCACGGCTTTCGACCGGGCAAGGCCGCGCGCCGTTGGCCGCTGAGGAGCTTCATGCAGCGATCCTTCCGGGGCTGCGTCGGTTCGAGCAGCTTCGGAGCGATCTCCGATGCTGCCGCGCGGCGTTGAAACCATCACGTTCGAGAACGCCCGACGGTTTGTTCCCAGTGCGGCCAGCGCGGCCTCGATCCGATCGGGTGCGGCCTCGACGTAGACCATATTCACTTCGTCGGCGCCGAGCGGCGCGGCGCTATCCGACAATGACGGCGACCCGCCTTTTCCGGCTTTTCCTTCCCAGCGATTCTCTGCGTCTGGCGGGACACTCGCTTTGAATTGCCGGCGCTGAGTGATGCCGTTGGCAGCAAGTAGTTTGTCGAAATCGTTGTTGGCGAGCGCCTCGGGGGTAACATCGCAGTGAACGACGAGCATGTCCCCGCCGCGCCGTGCTTGCGCCCTCAGTTCGCGGTTGGGCGCGCTCGACGGCTCGGCATCGCCGGCCGGCGATGCAAACCCCGGGGGCGATTCCGCCGGCGGCGGGGATTGCGGCGGCGGCGGAGCGGCTAACGCTTTATCGCTCGGTTCCGAGAAGCCGCGGATTTTTCGTCCGGAATGAACCCCAGACAGGCGGGAGGATTCGGCGATAGAATCTCGCACGCCCTGGATTGGCGGCAAATAGCCCGGCTCTTCTTGTTCCTGCTGAAGCTCATTTTTTTGTGGCGCGGCGGCCGCGATTTCCTTGCCGGCTTTTTCGGCGGGGATTCGCTCTTGTTGGCTGTCGACGATCATAATCACCACGGCCAAGGCGATGGTTATGCCCGCGTAAGCAATGATCCGCGCGTTCAGCTCGCGGCCGAGGAACGCGCGGCCCAGCGGCACGGCCGTTGCGGAATCGTCGGCATTGGGCGGGCCTTCGAGCAGCACCCGGCGGCCGGCCGCGCGAAGCACCTCCGCGCTGAGGTCTTCGCCAAGCTCCTCGCGCGGCAGCGCACGCAGCGCGGCGCTCAGCGCGCGGAGGTCTTCGAGTATGTGCCGGGCGGCCGGATCGGCGGCCAGCAGGCGCTCCACCTCCGCTTGCTCGGCGGCGGAAAGCTCGCCGTCGAGATATGCGCTAAGCAGTTCGTTTTGCGTCGGATCGTTCATCATGCCCGAGTGTTTGTTGTGTGGATTTGGCGATTGTCGAATGCGGCATTCCAGCCGTCAGTGCGAAACGGCGGGCGGTTTTGCCGCATCGTCCGGCGATTCCGCGGCGAGCATTTCGCTGAGTTGTTCTTTCAGTTGCAGCCGCGCCCGATGCAGTCGGCTGCGTACGGTTCCGATCGGCAGATCGAGCACGTCGGCGATGGTTTCGTAGCAACAGCCGTCGATTTCGCGGAGCACGATCACGGCCCGGTAGTCTTCGTCGAGCCGTGCGATGGCGTCGCGGACCTGGCGGCATTTTTCTTTCCGATCAAGGATTTCGACCGGATCGTTTTCCCCTGCTTGCCGTTCCAAGTTTGTCAATTCCCTTGCCCGCTCCGTCGAGACGGTCGGCCGTCGTCGCCGGCGATGGCTGACGGCCGTGTTGAAGGCGATGCGGTAGAGCCAGGTGTAAAACTCGCTCTCTCGGCGGAACGTCTCCAGCTTGATAAACGCCTGAACCAACGCTTCCTGGACAATGTCGCGAGCGTCCTCGACGTGGCCGACGACGTGCAAGACCGTGTTGAAGAGCCGATCCTGATACTTCAGAACCAGTTCTCCGAACGCCTCCGGCCGTCCGGCGAGCGTTTGGTCGATCAGTTTGGCGTCGTCGCTCACGGTAGTCTCGCTGATAATTAGGACGTTTCCAGGTGGTCAAAAAGTTCCCGGACAAGGCCGTAGCGCCGCGGAAAATCGTTGTGGGAAACCGCCGGCGTGATCCGTCCGTCCGCCGCCGCCCCCCACGTTCGTGTGGATCACGCGTATAGCGATGATGCGTTTCCCGGGCGTCCGGCCGGCAGCCGTCCGCATATTTCATATCTTGTCTTTTTGGGGGGCGGATGTCAAACCCCCGTTTATGGCCGCGCGGCGGCTGTTTGGCCGAAAAATGTGCCTGATCCACTTTGCCCCGGAACAAATCCGCTAAAAACGATGCAATCCCTACCCTTGCTTTGCCGATATGTGAGACATGCGCGAAGCAGCGCGCCTTTACGGGCAGATCGGCTCGTTTTCCATCCAGGAGCTTGGCAACATGCAGATTAAGGTATACGTTCCAAAGCTGATCGAAATTCCCAGTGAATATCTGCCGGCACTGGCCAAGCGCGCGGCCGATAGCTTGGGCGATAGATCCCCGGAAGTCGCGGCCACCCGCGGGCATTTGGTCCGGCAGGCCGTTCAAGACGGTTTGCTCCGAGAATTCGACGATCTGATCGGCGAAGACGGCATGGTGGACGTGGTTTGCGATCCGGGCATGGAAATCCCGCTGGAAATCGACAACCGCTCGCTGAGCATCGCCGAACTGCTCGACGCCTTGCAACACAAGCAATCGTGGTCGGACACGCAAGCCGCCGGCGAAGCGGCTTAATCGGTCGACGGGCAATTTGCCTCGCGGCGTCCGCGAACGATAATGCCCAACACTGCCGCATGCATTGCCAGAAAAGCCGTTAAAATCATCAGCGGCTCGATTTCGTGCATGTTTCGCTCGCTTCCTGCTTTTTGGCGTGTGATTCCCGCGGATTGAGTACGCGACTCGACCGCGATTGGTTCTTTACCGCTCCCTGTCGGCGTATAGGCTGCTTGCAGAGCGGCATCATATACTAAAACCAGTCGGGGACAAATCGCAGTTTTTTTTAAGCGTTTTTTTTAAGCGTTCGCAGGGGACTGTCCCGCTTTTCGCGTATTACCGCCAATCGCCCCCCCTCCTTCTCCAAAGGGGGGCAGGCATCGCAATATCTGGCGTTTTCAGTAGTTCAAAATCGTTACTACTTGCGGCATTAGTTCCCATTTTCCCACGTTCGGTCCGCTGCCTGCTCTCCTGGCACGCACACCTCTACGGGAGCATATGTGCACTATATGGCACAATGTGGTCATTTTCGTGGTTGTATAAGTGCACTGTTTGTGATAGTGTTCGCATGTATATTGCATGTGCGGCGGCAAGGCCGCTACTCGCCGCGGCCGCCGTCTTTGCGAAGAACACTTCCACACAAGGTTCGGGAATTAGGGCCATGATTTCGACCGACTTGATCGATGAAGTCCGCCGCCTGTTGCGCGAGGGAAGACTCTCGCAGCGGAAAATCGCCGAGCGGACCGGCGTCAGTCGCGGGACCGTCAATGCGGTCGCCCAAGGAAAGAGGCCGGTCTATTTGAACCGGCCGGAGCCGAAGAACGATTTCATCCATCCAAGCGGAACACCGGCGCGCTGTCCCGGTTGCGGTGGATTGGTGTTGATGCCGTGTTTACTCTGTTATCTTCGCGGGCGGAGGAATGCGCATCAGGCGATTCGACGGCGTCGCCGCCCGGAAATGTGTCGTGAAACCACTGCAACATCGTGCCGAGGTTGACTATGCCGACCGGTTGCCCCCGGTGGGTTATCACTAATTCCCTGAGCGCTACGCGGCAGAGGAAGTCGAATATGACCCGCAACGGCGTGTCGGCCTCGTAGCATACGACGTTCGTTCGCATCACAGTTGAGACCGGGGAGCGTCGTTTTTCCGGTGTTGCCAGCGCGACCAGCAGGTCTTTTTCGAAAACGGCCCCGGCCAACGCGTTCGAGGCGGTCAGCACGGGCGCGGCGGTTGCGCCGCAGCGGAGGAGGTATTCCGCGATGCATTCGATCGAATCGCTTTCCCGCGGGCAATTTGCCAGCGGCGTCATGAGGTCGCGGGCGCAATGGCTCTGGAACACCGCGTCTTGTTGGTTCAATATGCCCGCCGGCGACTTCGGGTTTGGGGCGGCGGCCAGGGTGGAGAAGCAGACGACTCGGTTGCGGCCCATCCGTTTTGCGCAGAGCAGGGCTTGATCGGCATGGTCGGCCAGTTTTTCAGAGTTTTTCAGGTCTTCGCCGCACTCGGCCACGCCGAAGCTGCCGGATACGGCCAGGCCCTCGATTCCGGCGGGCGGAGCCAGCGCGGCCAATCGTTCCCGCGCCCGCTCGGCCCAGAGCGCGGCGTTTTTTTCGTCGGTCTCCGGCAGCATCACGCCGAATTCCTCGCCGCCGTATCGGCAGACAGTATCGCTCGCGCGGCAATTGGCCAGCAGCAGATCGGCCACGAGTTTCAACATCGCGTCGCCGACGGCGTGGCCGTGTACGTCGTTGACGTGTTTGAAATAATCGAGGTCCATCATCACGCAACTCAACGGCAGGTGCGATCGTTGCGAGCGGTGCCATTCCTTCTCCAGCAGCTTGTAGAAGCAGCGCTGCGTCAGCAGGCCGGTCAGCGCGTCGGTGTGGGCCATCCGGCTTAGTTGCCGCTCCAACTCCAGCACGCGCGCGCTGGATTTCATGCGGGCGAGCAATTCCCCTTGTGCGATGGGTTTGGCCAAGAAGTCGTCGGCGCCGTTGTCCAACCCGGCAATCAGGTCCTCGGCCCTGTTTTTCACGGTCAAGATGATAATGTAAACGTAATGCGGCAGCGACATCTTGCGCACCTGCTCGCACAACTCCATGCCGTTCAGACGCGGCATGACCCAATCGGTGATGATGAAATCGGGGCAGTCCGATTCGATGGCATCAATGGCATCGCGGCCGTCGCCGACGGCGCGAACGGCATAACCGGCGCCGGTCAACCACCGGTGAAGCAGCCGAAGCATGGCGGGGTCGTCATCCGCGATTAAGACTTTGTAGTCGGCTGGCATCATGGAAGGAAAGGACTACGTTCGGCCGTTGCCCCCGCCGGCATGATTGTTGATTCTAATAATCTTAGCTTGCGGTTCCAGGGAAAGCGAGAGGCGGCGGATAAAAATACCCGTATGTGGAAATCAACTGCAATAATCCGGCGGGTGACGACAAAACAACGGGCTATTTCCCACCATCGGGCGGGATAAAAACGGCATAACTGCTCCAATCGCGACGGGGTGGCCGCGGCCATTGCCGCCAGCAGTTTTGCTTATACTACGCATGCGCCGGGAATATGGTTCGGAATGCAACGGTATCAAAAACGGCTGCAAACAATTCACTCAACACGGAGAAAAATGCGGCAATTCGTTTAACCCCGGGGGACATAGCGCGGTTTGCCACCGGAGGCTGTTAGCCTCCGGCTATTGTTCACGATATTATCAGCCATCTGTCACGACATTATCAACCATCTGTCACGACATTATCAGCCAACTGCAAGTCAATAAACGCATTTCGAGAGATTTGCCCAACCAGTTTTTGGGGTGAGTTTAGTGATCTCTAGCCGGGCGATAGCAGCCCCCTGGCCGACCGCGACGCTTTCTGTTATCCTCTGCCGTATTGGTGGAAGTTCATAAAAAAGGATAGTGCCATGAAAGTATTGATTGCCGATAAGCTGTCGAGTGCGGCCGTTTCGTCGTTGGAAAAATTGGGCGTGGACGTCGAGGTTCGCGCCGAACTGACTGCTGAATCCTTGCCCGAGGCCGTGGACGGGGTTGGCATACTCGTCGTACGTTCGACCAAGGTCACCGCCGCCACGATCGAGGCCGCGAGAGAGCTTTCGTTGATTATCCGCGCGGGGGCGGGCTTCGACACCATCGACTTGGCCGCCGCATGCGCGCGCGGCATCTACGTCGCCAACTGCCCCGGCAAGAACACCTTGGCCGTCGCCGAACTGGCCGTCGGCCTGATGATCGCCGCCGACCGGGGAATCGCCGACGCCACGGCCTCGATGCGCGAAGGGAAGTGGATGAAAAAGGAATACGGCAACGCCCGCGGCCTGGCCGGACGCACCCTGGGGATCATGGGCTACGGGGCGATCGGCCGGGCGGTCGCCCAACGCGCCCGTGCGCTCGACATGAAAATCATCACCTGGTCCCCCTTGGACCTGACGCCCGAGCAGGCCGAAGCGCAGGGCGTCGGCTGGTGCGACACGCCCGAAGAGTTGGCCGCCCGCGCCGACGCGATTACGATCCACATGGCCTCGACTCCCGAAACCAAGCACGTCATTGGCGCGAAGTTCCTCGCCGCGATGAAGCTCGGCGCGATACTGATTAACACGTCTCGCGGCCCTCTGGTCGATACCGATGCTTTGCGAAAGGCAATTAAGGAAAAGAACCTCCGCGTGGGGCTCGACGTTTTCGAGGGCGAGCCAGCGGCCGCCGACAAAGTCTTCGCCGACAAGGAACTCGCCGCGATGGTCACTTGCACCCCGCACATCGGCGCATCGACCGATCAGGCCGCCGAGGCCATCGCCGCCGAAACCGTGCGAATCGTCGATGTGTTTCTGAAGACGGGCAATCCGCCGGGAACGGTGAACATTCGCCCCTGCCCGGCAGCCCCCTGCCGCTTGGTGGCCCGGCATCTGAACCGCGTCGGCGTGTTGGCCGGCGTCCTCGACGGTCTCCGGGACGAAGGAATCAACATCGAGGAAATCGAGGACACCATCTTCGACGGGGCCGCGGCTGGATGCTGCTCGATGCTGCTCGATAAAAAACCCTCCGATAAGTTCATCGAGAACCTGCGCGGCAACCCCAACATGCTTAGCGTGATGCTTAACGTCGGCAAGTGATATTGGGCCGTTTAGCGGGCTATTGAGCGTCAGATTGATAATGTCGTGAATCCTGAACTTTCGCCGATTTCCCGAATAATAGAATAGCCGGAGGCTAACAGCCTCCGGAGGGGAAAGCTGAAAGCTCGCGATTGTTACCGCATTCCGAAGGCTAACCGCCTCCGGTTATTACGACATTTGGCTCCTGGTTCAACGATCGTAACCGGCGATTTACGTTCTCGGAGCCGCCGTACCCCCATCCGCCCTCGCCTTCCTATATTGCCGGCATTTTGCAGCCAAGTGTTAAAACTTGCGAAATCGGTACAGTTTGCCGACTTTTTCGACCGATTTTAGGAACACCATGTGGTGCATAAATTGCCGACAGGATGTCCCTGCGCTGCTATCGGGCGAAAGCGGCTCGTTCTGCTGCCCTCGATGTGGTGCAGATATATGCGCTCATAACGCCGAAAGGCGCGAAAAACTCTTCCGCGAAGACGATGGGGCACAGGCCGGTCGGGCGGAGTGCGGGCCATTCGGCGAGCCGGCGGACGATAACTCGCCCCCGCTACACGACGCTTGGGAGGTAGGCGAAGAGTTGCGCGAGATCGGCCGGGCGTTGCGGGCCGAGCAACGCGACGACCGACCGCCACGGTCCGGCAATCGCCGCGAGTCGAGGCGTCTCGACCGGCCGCACGCCGACTTGCCCGACTGGCACGCGCCAGCCCCCGAACGGTCTGCCAATCGCCAGCCAATCGAGCGAGACAGTCGGACCGCCGCTTCGCCGCTGACCTGGCTGTCCTTGGCGGCGGGCACGATCGGATTCGTCGGCGGGTGCGCACTGATGGGCTGGTCGTTCGCCTCCGGCCGCCCCGAGCTTTGGAGCATCGGCCTGCCGACCGCCTTGGTCGGCCAGCTTTTGCTGCTGCTCGGTCTGGTGATGCAACTCGATCGGATGCGATGCGACAACCGCCGCGCGGCTTCGAAACTCGACGACGTAGACGCGCAAATCCGCGACCTGAAAGCCGCCGCCGCGTTGTTAAGCGCCAGCCAAGGGCCGACCTCGACGACCTTTTATTCTCACTTCGCCGGCGGCGCAGGCCCGCAACTCCTGCTGGCCGATCTCAAGAGCCAGCTCGATCTGCTGGCCGTGCGAATCGCTCAAGAGGAGTAGAAGACAACATGGCGCCGAGTGGCGAGCGATTGCGCCGCTACCCGTACCGCCCCCGCACGTAAAGTTCGGTTTCGGGATGTTTCGGCGTGAGGAAGATGTCGAGCGTCGGTCCGTGTTCGATGATCCTGCCCATGAGCATGTAGATGCACTCGTGGCTCGCCCGACGCGCCTGGGCCATGTTGTGCGTGACCATCACGATCGTGTATTTCTCGCGCAGTCCGTCGATCAACTCCTCGATACGTTCGATCCCCTCGGCGTCGAGGGCCGAGCACGGTTCGTCCATTAGGATGATTCGGGGTTTTAGTGGCAGGAGCCGGGCGATGCACAGCTTCTGCTGCTGTTCGAGGGTGAGCTGGGTCGCACGGTGCCGCAGCCGGTCCTTCACTTCGTCCCAAAGCTGCACGTCGCGCAGGGCCGACTCGACCATTTCGTCGAGTTGCCGGCGGCTGTAAATCCCCCGCCGCGTGTGCGACCGCACGCCGAACAGCACGTTCTCGCGGATCGAGATGGGCAGGGGGTTGGGGCGCTGGAAGACCATGCCCACCGTTTTCCGCAAGGCGCTGAGCGAAACGTCCGGGTCGTAGATGTTCTTGTCGAGGATGGTGACTTCGCCGGTGGTGGCGACGTTTCCGTATCGTTCGTTTATTCGGTTGAAGCAGCGGAGCAGCGTGGTTTTTCCGCAGCCCGAGGGCCCGATCAAGGCCGTGATAATGCCCGGCTTGATGTTGACCGCCACGTCGTTGAGCGCTTGGAAGTCGCCGTACCAGAGGTTCAGCCCCCGGGTTCGGATGGTGTAGGTCGGCGTTACGGCGACTGTTGGCATTGCGGTTTCAAGCAGGTGACCGAAGGTCATTCGTACGCTTCGCTCCGGTGGGCGATGCGGACGACGTATACGTTTTGCTGAACAACCGTGTACATCATGCATCCTTGCGAACTTTCCGCCAGTCTGTGAACTGCCTCTTTTTGATGATAGTCTCAATTAATTTTACCATGAATGCGAACTGTCCGCATAGGAGGAGCTTCTTTAACCGAAATCTCCCCGCACGTACCGTTCGGTCAGTTTGTTGGCGGCGGCGGTGAAAATCCGCTCGGTCTCGCCGACCTCGATCAACTTCGACGCGCTGAAGAAGGCCGTCTGGCCGGCCAAGCGGCGTGCTTGTTGAACGAGGTTCGTTACCAACACGATCGTCATCTCTTTCTGCAGCTCGCGGAGGATGTCTTCAATCCGCATAGTAGTGACCGGGTCGATGGCGATGGAAAACTCGTCGAGGCAGAGGATTTCGGGGCGCAGCGACAGTGCCCGGGCGAGGGTCAGCCGCTGCTGCTGGCCGCCGGAGAGCATGGTGCCCAGCATTTGCAGGCGGTCTTTAACTTCGTCCCAGAGCATCGCTTGGCGGAGCGAGGTTTCGACGATTTCGTCGAGTTCGCTTCGGTTATTGATGCCCGCCCTGCGCGGCGCGTATGCCACGTTTTCGTAGACCGACAGGGGCAGTCCGACCGGCAGTGGAAAGACCATGCCCACCCGGCGGCGCAATTGATAGACGTTGCGCATGCGGAATACGTCGTCGCCATCGAGCGAAACCAGGCCCTCGACCGTGGCATTGGGGATGAAGTCGATCGTGCGGTTGATGCACTTTAGCATCGTTGTTTTGCCGGAGTTGGCCGGACCGATAACGGCGAAGATCCGCTTTTTCGGAATCTCAAACCAGACGTCGTCCAGGGCCGTTTTCCGGCCGTAGCGTACGGTGACGTTCTCGAAGCGGATGTGGGAAACCATGGGAATATGAAAGCATTTTACAAAGAATTAATATTACAATAATCGAAGGAACAAGGGCTGGATATTTGGTCTCTGCCGAGTGTGTTATCAAGCCATGACATTACCAAAACATACAGAATAACAAACGGACCTTGCCAAGATTGTACTATTTACAGTATCCTTCAATGCTGCGGTTCTGGCTCTGTTTGCGGAATTTCGTTGACCAGGCGCTCGGGATGCTCTTCTTGGAGCCTCATCAACCGTTCGCCGAGTTTGCGGAAATCACAATTACATTCTTCCACAAGCTTTTTCCGGATGTCATGGATTTCTTCGACGAACTCGTCCATCACAACTTATCCTCCAATTCCAGAATTTCTTCAGGCGTACAGATAACGGGGATGTAAATTCCCTCACTTCTTTCCAGACGCGCGAGAACAAGCCGCACGCGACCGCCAGCAATATGCCTCAGATTCCACGTCAAAAGGTAATCTGTCTGGTAATGAGAACCGACGGCAAGATGAAAAGCGTCCATCCTTGCGGAATCAGGCAAATTCAAATGTGCATACAAAACTTCGGCAAGACCTATCACTTCATCCGTAATCGGCAATCTGGGAACGTCGGCGATAATATCTTGTCGCTGACGAGATAGGACCGGATCGCCTCGTTGAATTTCTTGATCGACCGCGGAGGAAACATACAGCCGATAGGCGTTGCGCCGTTCCTCCCACCACATTCTCGTCGCCATTTGATGGCCGGCAGTGGCTATGACAGGTGAAATGCGTCCCACCAAATAGCTCGGTATCGTCGTTTCTACATAAACCGATGGCTTCATGTCGATCACCCTAATAAATTGTACTTTATCGGCTTTCGGCTGAACAGCAGAGCCATTGCCGGGTTAACAATCCGGCCTACCACTTCTTCCTCGATCGCAAATATCCCCGCAAGAGGATCGACGCGCTGTTTACCGCCAGCACTAGTCCGACCAGTACGACGGCCGTGCCGTAGAGATATTCGTCCGAGACGCCGCGTACTTGCGTGGCCAGCGTGAACAGGTGCATCGACAGCGCCATGCAGCGGTCGTCCAGGCCGTAGGGGAAAAACGATCCCCAGCCGTGCGAGGGAACGGGCGTAAAAAAGACCGCTCCGGTGAACAGGATCGGGGCCGTCTCGCCCGCCGACCGGGAGACCTGCAAGATCACGCCCGTCAGTATCCCGCTGATCGAATTGGGCAACACGATCGTGCGGATCGTCTGCCAGCGCGTGGCCCCCATGTTCCAGCAGGCCTCGCGGAAGGTCATCGGCACGGCGGCCAGCGCCTCGCGCGTGCTGGTGATGATTACCGGCAGGGTCATCACGGCCAGCGTCAGCGAGGCGGCCAGCAGCGATCGGCCAAGCCCCAGGAAGAGCACAAATGCTCCCACGCCGAACAGCCCATGCACGATGCTCGGCACGCCGGCCAGATTCATCACCGCCAGATTGATCGAGCGGGTGAACCAATTGTCGCGGGCGAACTCGTTCAGATAGACCCCGGCCAGTATGCCGACTGGGGCGGCGGCCGAGAGCGAAATCAGCACGAGGAAGAACGTGCCGACCAGCGGGGCCCAAATCCCGCCGGCGGTCATCCGGTTCGCGGGATTGTCGAACAGGAACGAGAAGCCCAGCACCGGCCAGGCCTTGACCAAGAGGAAGCCGAGAATCGCCGCCACCGGCAGCACGAGCGAAATGGTGATCGCCCCCAGAGCGTATTGGGCAAAAAGCTCCTTCACTCTTTTCCGCTTTTCCAACAGCGTCGGAGCGAAGGGGTTGTCCCCGTAGGACAGGTTGTCAACCCGTCCCCGACCTGGCATGTTATTTGCGGTTTCGGACAGGTTGGAAACCTGTCCTGCGTTATCGTTGTCAACCCGGCCGGGATTAGCGTTGTTCATTGCGAACCCCCTTGACCACGAGATCGGCGGCCAGATTGACAATGAACGTAATCAGGAACAGAACCAGCCCGATCAGGAACAGCACGCTGTAGTGCATTCCGCCGGCGACGGATTCGCCCATTTCCGAGGCGATAGTCGCGGTAAGGGTGCGGACGGGATCGAGCAGGCCGCGGGGTATTTGCACTGCGTGGCCGGTACACATGAGCACGGCCATTGTTTCGCCGATGGCGCGGCCGACGCCCAGCAGCACGGCGGCCAGCAGCCCATGCTTCGCCGCGGGAAAGAGCACGCGATAGACGATCTCCCAGCGGCTGGCGCCGAGCGAGAGGGCGGCCTCGCGGAACGAGTCGGGTACGGCCTTCAGCGAGTCCTCGCCGACCGAGACGATGATCGGCACGCTCATCAGGGCGAGGATAATGCCGCCGTTGAGCAGATTCACGCCCACCGCCGCGCCGGTCGTCTCAATGAGAATGGGACCAAGGACCATGTAGCCGATGAATCCCCAGACGATCGAGGGAATGGCGGCCAGCAGCTCGATGACGATTTTCAGTATTTCCTTCGGCTTTCCCGGACAAAATTCGGAGATGAACACGGCCGCGCCCAGCCCCAGCGGCACGGCGAACGCCATCGCCAGCACGGTAACCGAGAGCGTCCCGACCAGCAGGGCGAAGATGCCGTATTCCGGGCGGACTTCCGAGGTGGGCTGCCATCGGGCGCTGGTGAAAAACTCGACCAGGCTCACCCCGCCAAACAACGCCGACTTGGCCCCCCAGAACACGAAGAAAAAAATGGCGAAAACAAAAACGATAGCGCTCCACCCGCAAAGCCTGATGAGCCCTTCGATCAGCGGCTCGGCTCGGTCCACGACAGTGCGCCGCGCAATGCCAGGCCGGCGCGCGTCGGTCGTCTTTACTGGGGTGCTTGCGTCGTTCATTTGGATGATTCTTTGCTCGCCAGCGGCACGTAGCCGAGTTGCATCACGATCTCTTGTCCTTCCGGCGATAGTATCCAATCCAGATATTCTTTGACCGGTCCGGCCGGTTGTCCGATCACGTAGATTTGCAGCGGTCTGGTGATGGGGTATATTCCGTTTCTGGCGTTTTCCAGTGTTGGCGCCGCGCCCGGCTCGCCGCGCCGCCGCGACACTTTCAGCATTTTCACATCCTCGGTGGCGTAACCCATGCCGCTGTAGCCGATGGCGGCCGGCGTGTGCGAGATCAAGCTCACCGCGTCCTTCGAGCCGTTGGCGTCGACCGAGGCGAGTTTCATGTCCTTCCCCTTGCCGAGCACGGTTTCGCGGAAGAAGAAATACGTGCCAGATCCGCTTTGCCGATTCACGCGAATAATTTTATCGCTGCCTTGCGAATTGGGGGGAAGCCCCAACTCGCTCCATTTCGTCAGAGTCCCTTCTTCGCCGAACAGCGCGGCCAGCTCTGCCAGCGAGATGGATTCGAGCGGGTTGGTCTTGTGAACGTAAATGGCCAGGGCGTCGTATCCGACGACGATCTCGCGCGGCTCGGCGCCGCGTTTTTGTCTGGCTTTTTCGATTTCGTCGGGTTTCATTTTGCGGCTGGTGTTGGCCAGATCGCAATTGCCGTCGATGAGGCTGGCGATTCCAACGCCCGACCCCCCGCCGAGCACTTGCACATGCACGTCGGGGTGTTTGTGGTCGTATTCTTCCGCCCACGCCTGGGCGATGTTCACCATTGTGTCCGAGCCTTCGTTGCGGATGGCCGTCGATGAATCTTTCGACTGGCCGCAACCGGCCGCCAGCGCCGTCGGCAAAAGGACAATCAGAGCTATGGAAGACCACCGCTTCAAAACACGTCCTAACATTTCTCTAACAAACCAATGGCATGGATTTAACGACAGCCGAGTTAGAGTTAGTTGTTAGCAGACGGTGAGAAAATCGTCAAGCGACCCTGTCTTGGCTTGGCGTATCCCCCCTGGTTCCCGGCGCGCCCGCCGTCGGCTACACTATTACAATGAAATTGTGCCGAACGAGCGTCTTTCGGCGCAGGCAAGGGGGGGCAACCCCCGGCCCGCGTTCGGCGGGCCGATATGGCCGCGCGGGAAAATACCGCCAATAGCTCAACGTAATCGACCGGCTCCAACACTTACCATTGATGGAATTCGCCATGAAAAACGTGCTGGCTTTGGTGCTGGGCGGAGGGCAAGGAACGCGGCTCTATCCACTGACGAAGTACCGCTCCAAGCCCGCCGTGCCGATCGCCGGAAAATACCGCTTGATCGACATCCCACTGTCGAATTGCATCAACAGCGGGCTGAACCGCTGCTACGTGCTCACCCAATTCAATTCGGTCAGCCTGCACCGCCACATCCGCTCGACTTATACTTTCGATGCCTTCGGCGGCGGTTTCGTCGAGGTGCTGGCCGCCCAGCAAACGCTGGACAATGCCGGCTGGTATCAGGGAACCGCCGACGCCGTGCGGCAGAACCTCCGCTACGTCGAGCAGCCCGGCGTCGAACACGTGCTGATCCTCTCCGGCGACCAGTTGTACCACATGAATTTCAACGAGATGCTGGCCACGCATCTCGAATCGGCGGCCGACGTAACCATCGCCGCCGTGCCGGTGCATGGAAGCGAGGCCGACGCACTGGGCATCATGCGGCTGGACGACTCGGGCCGCGTGGTCGGTTTTCTC
>Ga0123333_10001149_pt1 | contig 27978 bp, 23 predicted proteins | sample BioC12SIPDNA_3_FD_89957 | JGI IMG/M metagenome (GOLD analysis project Ga0123333, IMG submission 89957) | Anaerobic biogas reactor microbial communites from Washington, USA - Biogas_R2_B C12 SIP DNA | ecosystem: Engineered > Bioreactor > Anaerobic > Unclassified | place: Washington, USA... | reverse complement strand
CGAGGAACTTCTGGGTGGGGTTGCCCACTATCTTGTGAATGAGCTTCTTGAACATAGCGATATACTACGCCTGCATAGGCCGTCCCCGCCTTATTGTCAGTTGGAACAGCCCGTGCTCTCTTTCGAAATCAGCGAATCGTGGCTTGAAAGTTAACCCGGTGAGGTTACGTGATCGCGCCGCAATCTGCAATAAGAAAGCGATAAAAAGCGCGCCTGCTCACCTATTCGTTAAATAATTCGCCCACGCTGCGCCCCTCGTGCGAGCGCAAGATCACTTCGCCCAACAGCTCGGCGACGGTCAGGATGGTGATATTGGGCAGCATCTTCTCCGGCGGGATAGGAATCGTGTCCGTGGTGATGATTTCGGTGATCGGCAGGGCGGCCAGCCGTTCGGCAGCCGGGTCCGAAAGCACCGGGTGGGTGAAGGCCACGTAGACGTCGAGGGCGCCGTTCTTCTTCACCGTCTCGACGGCCTGCTGGATAGAGCCAGCCGTATCGACGAGATCGTCCACGATGATCACGTTGCGGTCCGTCACGTCGCCGATGAGGGTCAGCGCTTCGCGGCGCTCGTCTGCAGCGCCCAGGCGCCTCTTTTCGACGAAGGCGAGCGGCAGCCCCAGCTCGTCGGCATACTTGCGCCCGCCCTTGGCGTAGCCGAGATCGGGCGTGACGACGACCGTATTCTCCAGCCCTTTCTTCTTCAGGTAGTCGCCGATGAGGAAGCGCGCCGTGAGCACGTCGCCCGGAATCTTGTAGAAACCCTGGATCTGCCCGGCGTGCAGGTCGAGCGTCATCCAGCGGTCGGTGCCCGCAACCTCGATCATGTCCGCCAGCAAACGGGCCGTGATCGGCGTGCGTGGCTGCGTCTTCTGGTCGCTCTGGGAGTAAGCCAGGTAGGGGATGACCAGGGTGATGCGCCCGGCAGAGTCCCGCTTGAGCATGTCGATGGCGATGAGCGTCTCCATGATGTTGCGGTGTACCGGCCGGGAATGGCTCTGGATCAGAAAGACGTCCTGCCCGCGCACGCTGCCACGGAGCTTGGTCCAGATGTTTTCGTTTGGGAAGTCGATGATTTCCCAGTCGCTGAGGGGGACGTTGATGTAGTCGGCGATGCGCTGCGCCAGGTCTGGGCAGCCAGAACCGGCGTAGAGCTTGATCTTGCCGAAGCCAGGCTCGGCCATTTCGTTTGGTCTCCTCCTTGCCACGATGATTTGCCTCTATGTTTAACTCTGGTGCGGTGCGGCGAGGGTTACGCGGCGGAAAAGCAGATCGACCGCCGCGTACGGATCGATCTCGCGGCTGGCAACGGCGGCGATCAGCCGCTCGCGTTCCTCGGCCGGCACCTCGTCCTCCAATTGCGCCATCAGGCGCGCCTGCAATAGCTGCGCGATTTCATGGCGGCTGCGGTCCCGCTCTCGTTCAGCCCACTTGCCGGTGGTCTGCAGGTGCTCGCGGTGCCGCTCAATCGCCTCGACCACCGCCTCAACTCCTTCGCCGCTGGTAGCCACCGTTTCGTAGACGCGCACCGTCCACGCATCCGCGCCGTCGGTAGCAGCCGCCGGAGCGCCACCGGCCGGCGCCTCCAGCATCTGCCCGTGATGGCGTACGGTGCTGCCCTGGCCCATGTGCAGCATCATTCGCAACACCTTGACGGTATTACCGGCGCCGGGGCGGTCGGCCTTGTTGACGACCAGCACGTCGGCTATCTCCAGGATGCCGGCCTTAATCGACTGGATATCGTCGCCCATGCCGGGCGCCTCGACTACCAGCGTGGTGTGGGCCATGTTGGCGATGTCCACCTCTGCCTGTCCGGCGCCAACCGTCTCCACGAGGATGACGTCGAAACCGGCGGCGTCGAGCAGCCTGACGACTGCCGCCGTGGCCCGCGCCAGGCCGCCAAGGCTGCCGCGCGAGGCCATGCTGCGGATAAAAATGCCTGTATCGCCGCTAAGGTCGCGCATACGGATGCGATCGCCCAGCAGAGCGCCGCCGCTGAACGGGCTGCTGGGATCGACGGCGACAATAGCCACCAGCCGGTCCTGCTGCCGGAATGCCTTTGCCAGCTCGTTGACCAGCGTGCTTTTCCCCGAGCCCGGCGAGCCGGTAACCCCGACGACGTGGGCGTTGCCTGTATGGGCATAGAGCGCGGCAACCAGCTCCTGGGCCGCGGCGTCGCTGCGTTCCACGCGCGTAATAGCGCGGGCCAGCGCGCGACGGTTCCCCCCGCGGACCTGGCCGACCAGTTCATCCACCGGCAGCCTTCCCCCTCGCGGCAACCGCCTGCCGGATGGCGTTGACGATTGTGTCCATGCCGGTCCCTGGCCCAAATACCTCGACGACACCCTCGGCCTTCATCCGCGGCGCGTCTTCATTGGGCACGATGCCCCCGAGAAAGACAGGCACGTCGCCCATCTCGTTCTCCCGCAGGATGCTCATGATCCGGGGGACCAGGGCGGCGTGTGCGCCGGAGAGGATACTGAGGCCAATAACATCCACGTCCTCCTGCAAAGCGGCCTCCACGACCATCTCCGGCGTCTGGCGAAGCCCGGTGTAGATCACCTCCATACCTGCGTCGCGCAGACCTCGGGCGATGACTTTCGCGCCGCGGTCGTGCCCGTCGAGGCCAGGCTTAGCAATGAGTACCCGGATTTTTTGTTCTTCCATACACCTTCCTTTATCGATGGCAGCTGCGGCAGGTTCGTCACGTGCGGCTCGATTATACCTGCATCGGGGTCCAATAAAAAACGGCGGCATGTCGCGGTGCGGGTGCAGAGTCTGGCGGGGTGGCGAACGCGTAGCCGCGCTTTCCCAAACGCGCCGGTGGCGGAAGAGCGCGGATGGAATCCGCGGCTACGGGGGGGTAGAAGACGAATCTCATCCGCGCGGTGCGGGTTGACGCCCATAGCCCGTTCGTTCTACAATCTGCCTAACCACGTCCCACAGCGGACCAACCGAAACCGTGGAAGAAGTTCCGGTCGAACCATGGCTTTAACCGAATGGCGGCAACGCCAATTTCAACTTGCGAGCGGGCGTCTGCCGCGTATGGAAGCCAATGGGCCGGCTGGTCGCCGCCGCATCCCCCGTGCCTACCGGAGCGGCCTGCTGATCATCGCCGTCCTGACGCTCGGGCTGCTCGGCTGGCTCGCCTATCGCCTCGTCTGGCAGCCGGCCTGGCTGCAGGCGCTTCCCTCGTTGCTGGAGGAGCTGATGGTCCTGTTGGAAGCTGCCAGTGCCTTTACCATCTCCTTTCTCTGGGCTGGTCTTGCGCTGCGCCACTGGCGGGCCGGCGGGCGACCTGCTCCGGCAGGAGAGCGCGGGCTTGTCACACGCAGCCGGCTCTACGCGCTCTCTCCCCACCAGTTTGAGCGCTATGTGGCGGACATCTTCAGCCGCAAAGGATACCAGGTGGAACTGCGCGGCGGCAGCGGCGACCACGGCGTAGACCTGGAGCTGCACGACCGGCGAACCGGCCGTCGCGCCATTGTGCAGTGCAAGCGCTACCAGAACACGGTCGGTGAAGAGCTTGTGCGCGAGCTTTATGGCACGCTGCTTCACGAGCTGGCCTACCATGCCTTTCTCGTCACTACAGCAGACATATCAGACGCTGCCCGCGAGTGGGCGCAGGGCAAACCAATCACCCTGATAGACGGCGCGACGCTGGTCGCCATCGACGGCGCGCTGTTCGGCGAGCAGCCGGAGGAGAGACACTGATATGCCTGGAGAAACCATGCGCACAACCGAAGCGTACGACCGTATCGCCGAGAGGTACGCTGAATACTGGAGCGAGCGCAAATTCGTAGAGCGACCCCTGATGCTCTTTGGCGGCCTGCTCGCCGAGTCTGATCGGGTGCTGGACGCCGGCTGCGGGCCGGGCTATGATGGTGCTCTGCTGCGCCAGCGCGGCCTCTACGTTATCGGTCTGGACCGCTCTCACGGCATGCTGCTGGCCGGCCGGGAGCGGTATCCGGGCCCCTACTTGCAGGGCGATCTGCGCAGCATCCCGCTGCCTTCGCAGAGCATGAACGGTGTCTGGGCCAGCGCGTCTCTGCTGCACCTGCCGAGAGACGAGTTCTATCAGGCGCTGCACGAATGTGCCCGCGTGCTGGCGTCGGGCGGCCTCATCTACATCTCGCTGCGCGAGGGGGAAGGGGAGCGCTGGCAGGCCGAAGTCTGGGGTGAAGACTATCAGCGTTTTTACACCTACTGGCAGGAGGACGCGCTGGATGAGGCGCTCGCCGCGGAGGGATTCACCACCATGATTGCCGGCTGGCGCGATCGGGACGATCCCCTCGTCTGGCTGAACCGCGTGATGCGCAAAGGATAGCGGGAGGAGAAGCCGCCCTTTGAGCACCACGACCGTTCTCCTGATCCGCCACGGGCAGACGGACTGGAACGTGGAGCGCCGCTGGCAGGGCCATTATGACGCGCCGTTGAACGCTGCCGGGCGCGAACAGGCCTGCCGGCTCGCGCGGCGTCTTGCCGGCTGGCCCATCGAGGCAATCTGCAGCAGCGACCTGCGGCGAGCCGCGGAAACGGCCCAAATCCTTGGCGACGCGGTTGGTTTGACCCCGGTTCTGGACCCTGCCTGGCGGGAGCTGCACGTCGGCGCTTTCGAGGGCCACACGCGAGAGGAAATCCGCGAGCGTTTCCCGGAGGCCTGGGCGCGGATGTCCCAGGGTTTCATCCAGGCGCCGCAGGGAGAGAGCCTGTCGGAGCTGGGCCAGCGAGTCGCCCCCCGTTTTGAGCAGTTGTTGGTGGAGCACGAAGCGCAGATGTTTGCCATTGTCAGCCACGGCGCCACGCTGCGCAGCCTGCTGGGGCATGTCCTTGGCCTGGACGGCGGGCAGCTTCCACGACTGACGCTTGCGGGCAATACGGGCCTATCGATTGTCGAGGCGCGGCCCGGGTCGCCGACCGTGATCACGCGTCTGAACGACATAACCCACTTGGAGGTCGGAGAGGGCTGCTGGGAGTAGGCGCCAGGCAGCGATTCACAGCGATAATCCATTGGAAGAGGAGAAGAGGCAGATGATCGACAACGCTACGTACGCGCAAATCGACCGGCGCATCGAGGAAAATCTGGACCGGTATATCGACATACTGGCCCGGCTCTGCGCCCAGCCCAGCGTCTCGGCCCAGCATCTGGGCATCGAGCCGTGCGCAGAGCTGGTCGCCACGATCCTGCGGGAAGAGGGTTTCGAGGCGGAGATCGTGCCCTCGGCGGGCAACCCGGTGGTTGTGGGCCGTGGCGAGGGGCGCAACCCGAAGACGCTGCTTATGTACCTGCACTACGACGTACAGCCGGCCGAGCCGCTGGAGCTGTGGGAGTCGCCGCCCTTTGAGCTGACCCGGAGGGGAAACCGGCTCTACGCGCGCGGCATCAGCGACGACAAAGGGCACATCGCGGCGCGGCTCGCGGCTCTGGCGGCTGTGCGTGACGTGCTCGGCGAGCTGCCCTGCACCGTGAAGTTTGTCATCGAAGGGGAGGAAGAGATCGGCAGCCCCAACATGCAGCGCTTCGTGGAGGACCACCGCGAGCTGCTGGCGAGCGACGCCTGTATCTGGGAGTTCGGCGGCGTCAACGTCTACGGCGACCCGGAGATGAGCCTGGGGATGCGCGGCATCTGCTACGTCGAGCTAAAGGTCAGCACGGCGAATCGGGACGCGCATAGCGGATTGGGCGGCTCCATCTTCCCCAACGCCGCCTGGCGCCTCGTCCAGGCGTTGAACACGCTCCGGGATGAGAACGGGCGCATCCTCATCGACGGCTTCTATGAGAACGTGCGCCCGCCGAGCCCTCGCGACTGCGAATACCTGGATAGGGCGCCGGACGAGTCGGGGGTTCTGCGCGAGATGTACGGCCTGCAGCGTTATCTCGGCGCGCAGAGCGGCCTGGAGTGGAAGATACAGGCGGTGTTTGAGCCGACCTGCACCGTCTGCGGGCTGACTTCTGGCTATCAGGGGCCAGGCTCCAAGACGGTCCTGCCGGCAGAGGCGACGGCCAAGGTCGATTTCCGCCTGGTGCCCGACCAGACGCCGGAGGAGGTCGTGGGCAAGCTGCGCGCCCATCTTGACCGGCACGGCTTCGAGGACGTGGCGATCACGCTGCTGGCTGCGCAGCGCCCCGCCAAGGTCGATCCCGACGATCCGTTTGTGCAGCTAACCATTGCCGCGGCCAGGGACGTCTACGATACAGAGATGGTGGTGCAGCCGATCATCGGCGGCAGCGGCCCGCTCTACCCGTTTGTCAGCGTGCTGGGCGTGCCGGTGGTCTCGGCCGGCGTTGGCTACTCTGACTCCCGCGCCCACGCGCCCAATGAGAACGTCGATCTGGACTACTTCGTCAAGGGGATCAGGCACACAGCGCGCATTATCGCGGCATTTGGGGAGCAGTAGTCGGGCCTGAGGGATCGACAGGCCGCCTGCCGATCCTCACGCCCATGACTCAGGCGCTCTTCGCGATCTTCTCGCCGAAGCCGAGCAGCGCCCGGACCCGTTCCTGGTCCGGCGCTTCGGCATAGACGCGCAGTACAGGTTCGGTGCCGGAGGGGCGAATAAGCAGCCAGCTTCCGTCGGCGAGGTAATACTTCACCCCGTCTGTCGTCTGGATATCCTCGACGGCGACGCCGTCGATCTGGTCCGGCGCCTGTTCCAGCAATAGCTCGACCATCTGCGCCTTGGCGACGGGCCGGGTCAGCGTCATATCCACGCGCTCGTACTCGGCCGGGCCGTAGGTCGCCAGCAGGTCGTCCACGAGCACGTGCAGCGGCTTGCCCGCATCGGCGAGGACCTCCAGGAGCAGCAGGCCCATGAGAATTCCGTCGCCTTCGGGGATATGGTTCATGACGCTCATGCCGCCTGACTCTTCGCCGCCCATGAGCACGCCGCCCTGCAGCATCAGGTCGGCGATGTGGTTGAAGCCGACGGGAGTTTCGACGAGCGGCAGCCCGTGCTGGGCGGCAATCCGGTCGATCATTCGCGTGGTCGAAACGGTGCGGACGACCTTACCCTGCCAGCCGCGTTTCTCGATGAGGTAGCGTAGCACGAGGGCAAAAATGCGGTGGGGATCGACAAAATTGCCGTGAGCATCGACGGCGCCAATGCGGTCGGCGTCTCCGTCGGTCGCCAGCCCGACCATCCAGTGACCCGACTGGATCGTGGACATGAGCAGGCCCAGATGTTTGGTAATCGGCTCGGGATGGATGCCGCCGAAGCCGGGATTCATCTCGTGGCGGATGTTCAGGACGCGGCTGCGACCGCGCGCCAGGACTTCGCCGATAACGCCGCGCCCCGAGCCGTACATGCCGTCGGCGACGACGCGCAGCTCGGCCGAGGAGATGCAATCCAGGTCCACGAGCGTGCTGAGATGCTCGTAATAAGCCCAGGCCGGATCGAACTTGGTCACCAGCCCGCTGGCGATGGCCTCTTCCAGCGACATCAGATTGGGACCGCGCCCTTCGCGCAGGTCGCGCTCCAGAATCTGCTCCACACGCTTGCACTCGGCCGGCGTGACGCTGCCGCCAAAGGCCGACTTGAGCTTTACCCCGTTGTAGCGGGGCGCGTTGTGGCTGGCGGTAATCATCACGCCGCCCGTCGCCTGGCGGTGGACGATGGCATAGCTGACGGCGGGCGTGGGGGTGTCGGCGCGGGCCAGCCGGGTTTTCACACCGTTCGCAGCCATCACCCGCGCGACCTCGGCGGCGTAGCGGTCAGAGAGGAAGCGCGTGTCGAAGCCGATAACCACAGAGGGGTCGGTGTCGTTCTGCTCGCGCACGTAGTCGGCGATGGCCTGGGCGACGAGGCGCAGGTTGGCAAAAGTAAACGTTTCGCTGATGACGGCGCGCCAGCCGTCGGTGCCAAATTTGATCACAGATGGGCTCTCCTCGGTTTTCGGAATTGCAGCTTGCAGCATCGCGAGGCAGATTATGCCGTGAAAAGGGGCTGATGCAACCAACGGTCAGCACGGTGCTACGCTTGCCCGGATCGAAGCCCTTCGCTATTCTGCCCATGTCGGCGAACTGGGATACAATTTGCTGCGAGACGCCGCCCGCGCGACGTGGTCGCATCAGGCCGGCCTGAGGATGAGCCCATGATGGATCTGGTGGGGCAGAGAATCGAACAGTACCGCATTGACGCCATGCTCGGAGAGGGCGGGATGGGCGCCGTGTACCGCGCCTACGACGTTCACCTGCATCGCGCCGTCGCCCTGAAGGTGATGCACGGCTCGCTCGCCAGCCGGCCGGAGTTCCAGCAGCGTTTCATGCAGGAAGCGCGCGCGGCGGCCCGGCTCGACCACCCCTCTATCGTCAAGATTTTTGACTTTGGCATGACCCAGAGCGTGCTCTACATGGTCATGGAATATATCGACGGCGGCAGCCTCGCCGGCTACATCAACCGGATGCAGGAACGGCAGCAGGTCGTGCGCCTGGACGAGGCGCTGCCGCTGCTGGCCCAGGTCGCCGACGCGCTCGGCTACGCCCACCGCCAGGGCGTCATCCACCGCGACGTGAAGCCGGACAACATCCTCATCAAGCAGCTTGACGAGGTGCGCGGGCCGGGCAATCTGCCGCTGCGCCCGGTGGTCACAGATTTCGGTCTGGCCAAGCTGCTCGAAGGCGGGGTAGATACGCGCACGGGCAGCTTCATGGGCACGCTTGCCTACATGTCGCCGGAGCAGGCGCTGGGCAAACCGCTCGACGGCCGGTCAGACCTCTACTCGCTGGGCGTCATCCTCTACCAGCTAACCACGGGCCGGCTGCCCTTCGAGATTGCCTCGCCTACCGAGGCGGTGCGCAAGCATATGAGCGACCAGCCATTGGCCCCGGCCGAGGCTAACCCGGAGCTGCCCGAGGCGGTGGCGCGGGTCGCCGCCCGCGCAGTCGCCAAAGAGCCGGCGGATCGTTTCCAGAGCGGGCACGAGATGGCGGAGGCGATGCGCGCCGCGAGCGTGGGGCTTGGCGACCAGGCAACGCGGCTGGCGCCAGCCGCTTCCCTCGTCCAGCTCGCCACGCAGCTGCGCTCGCCCCGCGCCGCACCCGAGCCGAGCCGTTTTGAGGCCGTCGAGGAACCCGGCTATACCGACGAGCTAATCGTGGCCCGCACGGGCGAAACGCCGGTTACCTACGCGCTGGCGGGCGATAGCCTGCGCGTGGGGCGGGCCGAAGACAACGACGTCGTACTCACCGAGGGGGGCGTTTCTCGTTACCACGCCCGCCTCGACCGCGACGCGGAGGGCTGGACCGTCACCGACCTGAGCAGCACGAATGGCACCTACGTGGAGGATCGCCGCCTCCCGGCCGATGCGCCTCAGAGCTGGGCAGCCGGCGAGACGCTGCGGCTTGGCTCTTACTACCTGCGCTGGCGGGCAGCGCGCGAGCCCGGCACGGTGGCTGCAACCCCTCCGGGCGGACCCGGCTCCTTCCGCCACTGGGTCGCCCCCGGCACGCGGGCCGAAGCGGAAGCCGGCAACATTGCCGTGACCCTGGATCCGGCGCGGGTGCGCGCTGTGCCCGGCCGGCGCACGACGCTGAACGTGGAGCTGTCGAACGAAGGAACGCTCGTCGATCAGTTCCGGGTGGAACTCGAAGGGCTGCCGTCACCCTGGTACGCCATCCCGCAGCCGACGATTCAGCTCATGCCCGGCGCGAGCGGCCGGCTGACGATCATCCTGCAGCCGCCCAGGCAGAGCGGCGCCGCTGCAGGCAGCTATCCCTTCCGCGTTATCGCCGAGAGTATGGCCTCGCCCGGCGAGCGCGCCGTCGTGCACAGCCGCCTCGACCTCGACGTGTACGAGCAGCTGGCGCTGGAGCTGCAGCCCACCCAGATCGCCGACGGCGCGACGGCGCGGCTCATCATGGCCAATCAGGGCAACGCGCCGCTGGCGCTGAGCCTGAGCGGGCAGGACCCGGCGGGCGCTCTCGTCTTCTCCAGCCCGGAGCGAGAGGTTACCATACCGCCTGGCGGGTGGGCCGAGATGCCCTTCCGGGTGCAGGCGCGCAGCCGCCCGCTCTTCGGCAAGCCGCAGCAACTGCCCTTCACGGTACAGGCGACGACGGCCGGCGGCGGCGGGAGAGCCGTACAGGGCCAGCTCAACGTCGCGCCCCGCTTCCCGGCATGGTTCGCGCCCATCCTCGGGGCGCTGATCCTGCTGCTCTGTATTGGCGGAGCTGCCGCCGCAAACGCGATTCTCGGAGAGCGCGACGCCACGCCGACGCCTGACCTGACGGCAACCGCTCTGGCCTTTAATGAAAGCGATCCAGATGGCGACGGTCTGAGCAATGCGCGCGAGATGGAGCAGGGCACGGACCCGAATAATCCAGACACCGATGGCGACGGCCTCAACGACGGGGACGAAGTGGAGCGCGGTACAGATCCGCTGGACCCGGACAGCGACGGCGATGGGCTGACCGATGGGGACGAGATCGTGTGGGGCAGCGATCCGCTCAATCCGGATACGGACGGCGACGGCTGGCAGGACGGCTTCGAGGTTCACGAAGCAGGTAGCAGCCCCGTGCAGGCCGATACGGACGGCGACGGCATCATCGACAGCGAGGACCCGGACCCGGGCCGTCAGCCTACGCCGACGCCCAGCCCCACGGCGACCGATACGCCGACGCCCACCGACACGCCGACAGCTACACCGACGCCCACGTCAGAACCCACGGCGACCGATACGCCAGAGGCCACCGCCACGGCGACGCCCACGCTCACGACCACGCCCGAAGCCGTACACGGGGGCGGCCTGCTGACCTACGTCCTCGACGAGGGGAACACGGTTGGCCTCTACCTGCAGCCTCCCTCCGGCGAGCCGGTCGCGCTGATCAGCGGCGCGGAGGAGGTGGCGGTGCTCGACTTCACGGGGGCCAACGGCGGCCTTTTCGCCCTGCTCGTGGTCGAAGGCAGCGACGAGAACATCGCCATCGTGCGCGCCGACGGCACGGCGCTCGCCACGGGAATCAACGGCGGCTGGGACGCCATCGTCGATGCGGACTGGTCACCCGATGGTCAGCGGCTCGTCGTGGAGGTGCGCGCGGGGCGGGATACCGCCTACGTCTATCTGGCGGCAGATGGTACGGTCATCGGCCAGCCTGACTTCGGGGCGGGCAGCGCGCTGCCCGGTGGGCTGGCGCTGGCGATCCCGGCAATCCGCACCACGAGGCTGAACGCACAGGCGGAGGTGGCGCTATGAAGCGACCTGTTCGTCCACTCCTGATCCTCGTCTTCGCCGCGCTGCTCCTGCTCGCCGCCTGCAACCGGGAGGGCGTGGGCGGTTTCGCACCGGGCGGGGGCCGTGTGGCGATTGTGCGCGGCGAGGATCGCCTCTTCACGACCAACGCCGACGGCGGCGACGCCGCGCTGATTACCGACGATCTGGTCTCGGCCTTCAGCACGACCTTCAGCCCGGACGGCAGCACCATCCTCTACGTGGATGCGGAAGACGAAGCAGTTTGCCGGACGGCAGCGGATGGCAGCGGTCCGCGCGACTGCGTCGTCCTGCCCCTGGAGGCCACGAACGGCGGGATTCTCACCTATCTGCCCGACGGCAACGTCCTGCTCGGCTACGAAGCCGACGACAGCCGCTTCCGAATGCTGATCTTCGACGCCGACTGGCAGCCGATCCACGACGTGACCGGCATCGACCATTTTTTCATCAGCCGCAACGCCTACAAGGAGAAGCGGGGCGGGGAGGGCACGGAGTGGTATCTGACGCCGCACGGCTCGGACCAGCCGCTGCGCTGGGTGATCACGCGCGACGAGGAAGCGCTTGCCTATAGCGCCACGGCAGCCGGGGTAGAAGGGCCCGTGACGCTCCCGGCGCCGGTCAGCGACGCGATGCGGGAGGCCCTGGAAGACCGCCCGGCCGGCGACCTGACCAGCGGCGCCGTCTCGCCCGATGGTGGCACGCTCGTTTTCCGCACGCACGAATCGGGCAACCGCTTTTCGCTCTACGTGGTGAACATGCAGCAGGCCAACGCCGATCTCGTCCAGCTTGTCGATCGCGCCCGCTTCCGGGTCGGCTACGCTTTCTCGCCCGACGGCAGCCAGATTGCCTACGAGTCGGGCGAAGGAGGGCGCTCTATCTGGATTGCCGGCGCGGATGGCAGCAATCCCCGCCAGATAGCCGGGGCTGCAGCTCTGCCGTCCTGGCAGTAGGCAGTTGACAGTAGTCAGCGGGTAGTGGTCAGCCTCCGGACTGACTACTGACCACCGTCAATAGCGTAGAATGAAGACGAGGTCGTTGACGTTGGTCCCGGTTGGGCCGGGCCGCAGCAGGGGATCAGGCTCGCCGGCGAGGGCCAGGGCATTGAAGAAGCCGTAGCTGTCGTTTTCCTCCAGGGCGATTCGCGGACGGAGGCCAAGAGCACGCGCGCGGGCGGCCGTCTCCCCGGTGACGATCGCGCCAGCGGCGCCCGTCGTGCCGTCCTCGCCGTCGCTGGCGAAGGTAGCCACCACGACGTTCTCCTGGCCATCCAGCGCCAGGGCCGCCGCCAGCGCCAGCTCCTGGTTGCGCCCGCCGCGCCCTTCGCCGCGCACGGTGACGGTTGTCTCGCCGCCCAGCAGCAGGCAGGAGCCGGGAGCCGCGTCGATGGCCAGCCCTGCGACGACGCGCCCCACTTCCCGCGCTTCCCCCTGCAGATGGCAGGTGAGCGGCTGCGCCGTGTAGCCAAGCTTTTCCGCTTCGGCGGCGGCGGCTCTCACCGCCGTGCCTACGTCGCCGACAATGACGTTGACCACGTCCAGGTCGCCAAAGCGGGCGACGGAGGTGGCGTTGTGGCGGTCGGTCAGGTAGTTGGTGATCACCTTCCACGTTTCCGGGGCCAGGCGGGCGGCTACGTTGTAGCGGTGGAGCACGGTGAGCGCGGTCGCCGGCGACTCCGGGTCCGGGGCGGTCGGGCCGCTCCCGATAATGTCCGGCCGGTTGCCGACGACGTCGCTGAGAATGAGACCGGCGACAGAAGCCGGCGCGGCAGCCCAGGCGAGCCCGCCGCCCTTGACACGGTCCAGCTGCTTGCGCACGCTGTTGAGTTCGTGAATGGTGCAGCCGCTGTCCAGGAGAACCGACGTGAGCTGCTGCCACTCCGCCAGGGTGAGCACCGGCTGGGTGAGCAGCGCCGACGTGCCGCCCGAAATCAGGCATAGCAGCAGGTCGCCGGGGCGCGTCTGTTCGAGTATCGCCAGCACGGCTGCCGTCGCCCGGATGCTCGTCTCGTCGGAGACGGGATGGCCGGCCTCAAAGACGGTGACCGGCACCTGACTGCTGACAGTGGCCCGGTAGCGCCGCCCGACTCCAGGCTCTCCCTGCTTGCCGATGAGGATCGCCTCGGCTGCGTGCTCCTGCAGCACCTGCAGGGCGGCCCGACCCATGAGCACGGCGGCCTTGCCCACGGCGACGACGTAAATGCGCCCGCGCGCCAGCTCGTAGCGCCACGAAGCAGGCGCCTTTCCAACCCACAGGCGCTGACCATCCTGGCGCAGGTTCCGCAGCACAGCGGTGGCGGGATCGGCCGCCTCAAGCGCTGCGGCAATCATCTGTTCGACGTGATCACGGTGTTGCTCGAAGGCAGGCATTGTCTGTTCTCAGGGGTTCAATGTGGCAGCGGCGGTCTGGGCCGCGTCGGCGGCAGTCTGGACGCCAGAGGCGACGTTCTGCGTCGCCTCGGCCAGGGCGGCAAGCACAGCCGGACTCGCCTCCACCGGGTAGGGGCGCGCATCCGGCAACATGCGGGCGAGGTAAGCCGCGTGTGCGTCTCCGGTGGGCCAGAGCGCCAGCGCGTCGGCGCGGGGAGGCACGTAGTTGGCGGCATGGCTCCAGGCTGCCAGATTGGGCGGAGACGTAAGCCAGGCCACAAGCTCCAGCGCCTTAGCCTGACGCACGGGGTCGGGCGTCGTCACCACCCAGAGCAGCGCGCCCGCCCGCAGGGGCATCGCGCCATCCAGGCCGGGCAGGGACACGAACGCATATCGGCCCGGCGATTGGTTCAGGCGCCGGTAGGTCATCGTGTCGGCGAGCACGGTGTTGGCCGTGCTGTTCTGGAAGAGCTGCCACGTCTGGTCGAGCGTTGTCGCCGAGGCGCTTTCGGGCAGGATGCGCCCGCCGGCCAGGGCCTGCTGCAACTGGCTGAGAGCCGCCGCCAGCGGCTCAACCTGCAGGGCGAGCTGCCCGCTTTCGTTGCGCAGCGTGCCGCCTGCCTCCAGGTAGAGCTGCAGGGTCAGCCGGGCGCCTTCCAGGCCCCCGGCCGGTAAGAGCAGACGCACCTGACTCTCCGGCGCCATCATCTGTGACCAGCTCGCCGGGAGCGTGCGCGTAATAGCGGCTGTATCGTACACGAGGTGCTGGACATTGGTCAGCGCGTAAGGGTAGCCATAGGTCACGCCGTCCACCTGGCCCAGCGCCCGGGCCGCCGGGTAGAGCGCGCCGGTCATCTCCTCAGTCAGAAGGCTGTCCAGCGGGTAGACCAGCCCCTCGCCGGCTGCTTCGCCAAGCTGGACCGCGGGCAGGAGCAGCAGGTCGGGAAGGATGGAGGGCGCGACGTTGCGCCCGCTGCGCAGGTAGCTCAGCGCCCCACCCTGCCCGGTGCTTGCTTTGGCCTCGACCAGCAGATTAAGCTCGGCGTGCTGGGCGTCGAACGCCGTAAGCTGTTCCAGCAGAGCCGCGCTGCCCGGCTCCTCGCTGTTTGGTACTATCTCAGGCCGGGTCCACACCGTCAGGGTGATCGTCTGTTGTGCGGGCGGGGGCGTCTCGGCCACAATGGGCGTGGTCGAGAGATCGGGCGTGGGCAGCGGGATTGTCTGGGCAGGGGAGGTGGCGGTTGGACTGGCGTCGGGCGTGGCCTCTTCCGCTGCCGGGTCACAGGCGACGAATAGCGCCACTGGCAGGAAGAAGAGGAGGAGCCAGAGCAGGACGAATGAGCGACGAGCCATGATCAAGTTGCTCCATGGAAGGCAGCGACGGTGCGTAGAAGGTCGAGCGCCGAGAAACCAAGCGCCTGGTCGGGCGGAACGCCCATGCGGGCCAGCAGCCCGCCGGCCAGCTCCTGGGCAAGCTGAGCCTGGTTGGCGAACAGGTGGCGGCGCTGAAGGAAGCTTTCTGCCAGGGCAATATCGGCCGGCTGCAATCTCTCCAACGGCAGACCAGCCAGCGGGCCGTCGGTGGGCGGCGCCGCGGGGGCCAGGGCAGGCATGGCGCTGTGTCCCAGGCTCTCCAGGGTAACCACGCCGCGGTCGTAAACGACCAGCGTGCTCGCCGCCAGGTCGCCCAGGCGCTGCGCCCGCCGGCTGACGAACATGACCACGACGCCGGCGCCGTAATAGAGGGGCAAGAAGTCGATAATGCGGATCAGGTTGCGAACGATCGACTCGACGACGCCAATGGGGCTGCCGTCGCTGCGGATGACGCGCAGGCCGACGAGCCGCTTGCCCGGCGACTGCCCGTTCCAGAGCATCTCAAAGAAGATGTAGTAGCCCCAGAGCACGAAAAAGCTGACCAGGCCGAGGACGGCGACAAACCAGGCCGCCGCGTCGCCGCTCGGGCCCCCGGCTGGCCCGGCCGCATTGGCAATCGTCAGCAGGAGGAAGTTGGTGACGAGCAGCAGGAGGGCGATGAGCGTCGTATCGACGACCGCCGCCAGAAAGCGCGAGCCGATTCCGGCGACTTCATAGCCGAAGACGACGTTCTCCGGCGTGCCGATGTCTAGAAACTCTTCTGCGGTGGACACAGCGCCTCTTCTCCCTCGGGTGACCGGCGCTATGGAAAGGCCGGCCGACTCTCGGTTGATTGTAACAAGTGGGCACAGGGGGCACAAACGGGGCTGAAAGGCAGGACCATCGCCAGCCTGGTCAGAAGCGCGTTCTTCTCTTGCCGGACCTGTCCTCGGCTGCCCTTTGAGGTTCGGGGCTAGGGGGACGAGGTTATCGGGAAATCCTGGGTTGTGTGTGCGCCGGAGGGTGTTACGCTGACTTGTTCTCCTAGAGCGGATAACGACCACTCTATCCAGGACTCTTTCTCCCCACAACGGTTGCCAACAGCCGTGATCGCGTAATACCCGTCTCGCGTCTTTACTATTTGCAAGGCTCTTTCTGGAGTAACCGAAGCCGGGCCCATCGCTGCCAGAACAACGGTTCCGTCGGGCGCAGGCTCACCATTGAGCTGTACCCTACCCCGGATTTCGCCCAACACAAGCGCACATTCCGTGGCTTCAGCAGGGGTGTTCGAGCCGGCCCCGGTTGCATAAATATCCTGATAAACATCCGCTGTATCCGGTTTGATGTACTCGGCGCCTCGGCCATACCTGACGGAAAAACCGATCCATTCCATCTCGTCGCCACATTGGCGGGCGAGCATCGGAAGAGAATAGGCGCCGTTCTGAATACGTTGGCTCAACTGCGGGCCAGCATCAAAAATCAGAGAAACTAACTGCCCGTCCCTGGCTACGGCCCCGGTTCGATCCCAGAAAGCCTGTCCCTCGACGTGTCCGTCCTGGATCAGCAGGCACTCTTCACCTAACCTCCGGTCAGGCGTCGGCGAAATCGTATCTTCCCCTGGCCTGTTCGGCGCGACGGTTACTGCCCGCGGTTCTCCGGCTGCCGCGCCCGCCGCAGTTTCGGGAGCGCAGCCAACCAGTAACAGGCCAAGCAAAATGACGAGCAATAAGCCTTCTCGTAGTGCGCAGGGGGCCAGTCCTAGAAATGACCTTATCCGAGGGAAACGGTCCGCTTCCTTATTGTTTTCCATAGCAACCATCCTTCAAGAGCCAGGAATCCAATAATAAACGGCAATTGTTGCCAAGTAGGAATGATAGAGCGCTGCTGCAAATGCCAATGCACAAGAGCTACCAGGGCTAAAATCACGGAAGTTGCGGCAGTTGCTCTACTAACCTTTCTTGAAGAAGCACTGCCGAAGCACCCACATTCTACATTGTTCTTTTTGGCAAGCAAAATCAAATCATAGATGAGGAAACCGATAAATGTAATAGCTGTGAATGCTGCTGATAGTGAGGGGAATACACCGAGCACCAGCAGTGCAGATAGTAGTAATTCAGCCCAGGGAAAAGTGGAACCAACTACGTTCAGGGCTCGGCCAGACAATAACCCTTGCTTCCGGAGAAGAGCAGTGAAATGAGTCGGGTCTTCAATTTTGGCTAAGCCCGCAACCCCCAGAACCAGTGCTAGATAAAGTCTCAGTGCCAATATCAGTAGTTGTTCCATCAACCAAGCCAGATACGGGTAGCAAGTATTTGCTCTTGATTCAATCGCAGCCCTATTACCTCAGCAAACTGATAATCCTGGAATAGCGCAATATTGGGAGACACTGCTTCCCCGCTCGGAAGAGTTACTTCTACTTTTTCGCTTAGCTCTACGGTTTTGACACCAGTATGTTTGTCTAGATAAGTAAGCTGGATTTGTTGTCTAGAGCTTTCAGAAGACAAAATAGTTCCCCTGAGATGGACAATATTCAACCATATTTTCTCGACATCTATTCTTCTTCCCCCTTCGCGGGGAGTTCCCCAAGCATAAGCGTAGTCATTGACCTCAATTGAGTAAGTTCCTTCATAATCACCCTTCCAAACTCGGCTCTCCTCTGAAAAATGTAGTTCTATATCTCCAAGTCGTTCTGTTCTGACGATAAGCTTATCAGAAAGGATCGCAGTGATTATCCCTTCAGCATAGTTATCAACCGGAAAGTCAACACCCTGAAGCTCGCCAACGACGTCTCTTACTTGGCTCTGTTTGCTATCTCCAGCCAAAAGCCGAATGGCAGGCACGAACGCAAATAGACCAGCACTCACTTCTCTCAGGAACTGTCGTCGAGATACTCCAGACATTTTTCTCTCCTATTACCGCCCTACAAGACGTGAACAGCTCTCATGATATCCAGGTTACATGTACACACAACGTTTCTTGCTCAATATGTAGGGTGGACGGCAGTCAAAAAGTGGTTACTCTGACCGGTATGCGCCCGTCCGCCAAATCTCCGCCCATTGCCAAGAAAAGTGCTACTGTACAGTCTATTGCAGGCCTATCATAGCCGCTCACCATGAACAACTCACCGTTACAGCGTGGGAATAGACTGCAACCTGCTTCATCACAAGTGCAACAGTCCCTCACACCAGCCCATTGTGTCACTCCACAAAGATACTCGATACTGATAATGTCACCGCACACCAATGTAGGATTAGGTGCACAGTTGCGGTAACAGCCTGTGGAACTCAATCTAGGCCATGCAACATGATAGTAATTGTTATCACAGGGATAGCCAAAAGCCGCACATGCTCCGTTCGACCCGTTACAAAGGTTGTACCAAGAAGCATTCCCAGCAAAAATAGCCATGGATTCCTCCTCCTCTATTTGAGAGAATGACTATTGGGGTGTACCTCCTATAATTCATTCTAACAGTCAATCCGCTCTCCCCTTATAGTACTTTGGTGCTAATTGCACGTTGGCCATGCTCGTCCGTGCTATTATTGTCGGCTGCCCTACTGCAGATAGCCTTGCTGACGTTATCGGGGATCGAGCCTGCATGGTTATCGCAAAGTCGCAAATGCGCTTATAATCGCCGCCATGAACGCCGAGCGATTCTACGAGGCGCGGCGCGCGGAGTGGCAGGCGCTGAGCACGCTGCTCGACCGCAGCGAAAGCAACGTGCGCCGGCTGGCCCCTGACGAAATCCAGGAGCTGAGCCGGCTCTACCGGGCGGCGACGGCCGATCTGGCCCTCGCCCAGCGCGACTTCCCCCGCCACCGGGTGACGGCCTACCTCAACCAGCTCGTGGCGCGCGGCCACGCCGTCGTCTACCAGGGCGAGCCGCTGGCCCTGCGCCGCCTGCGCCATTTCGTCGTCGCCGGCTTCCCCCGCACAGTGCGCCAGACCGGGCCGTTTATCGTCGCCGCCGCCCTGTTCTTTATCATCCCGGCGCTGCTCGCCGGCCTGGTGACGAACTGGAACCCGGACGCGGCGCGCTGGCTGCTACCGCCGCAGGTGGAGACGCTGATCCCGATGATCGAGGAGCAGGAGCTGTGGACCGACATCCCCGTCGAGGAGCGGCCCTATACGAGCAGCTTCATCATGCGCAACAACATCCAGGTCACTTTCCTGGCCTTCGCGGGCGGCATCCTCCTGGGGCTGTTTACGGTCTACATCATGCTTCAGAACGGCCTGCTGCTCGGCGGGCTGACCGGGCTCACGGCCCACTATGACGTGGGCCTGGAGCTGTGGAACTTTGTCATCGGCCACGGCGTCGTCGAGCTGACGGTCATCTTCATCGCCGGTGGGGCCGGGCTGGCGGTCGGCTGGGCCATCCTGCGGCCCGGTTTGCTGCGCCGCCGCGACGCCCTGGCGCTGGCGGCCCGCCGCGCCGTGCGCCTGATTATCGGCTGCGCCCCGCTACTGGTCCTGGCAGGCGCTATTGAAGGCTTCATCAGCCCGAACGAAGCGTTGCCCGCCCCGGTGAAATGGGCCGTCGGGCTGGGCACCGGCGTGCTGCTCTACGCCTATCTGCTGCTGGCGGGGCGCGAACGGGACGCGCACCGGCGACCCTGAGCGTTTTCCCGACAATCTGAGGAGGATCCGTGGATGTTGGCGATGTGTTCGATCTGAAGCGGATGTTTGTGGGCGATTTTCCCCTGCTCTTCCTCGCCGAAATCGCCGTGCGGACCTTCGTGCTCTACGCCTATGCGCTGATCATGCTCCGGTTCATGGGCCGCCGGGGCATGCGCCAGATTTCGGTCTTCGACCTGGCGATTATCATCGCGCTCGGCTCGGCCGTGGGCGACCCGATGTTCTACCCCGACGTGCCGCTGCTGCACGGCATGGTGGTGATCACGGTCATCGTCGTCGTGGAAAGGCTGCTCGCCGAGATCGTCCAGCGGTCGGAGAAAGCCGACACCTTCATTTCCGGCAAGCCTATCCGCGTCGTCTACGAGGGGCGGCTGGAGCTGCTGGAAAACGGCGAGTCAGGGCTTTCGCGTGAGGAGCTGTTCAGCGAGCTGCGCAACCTGCAGGTGCAGCAGCTCGGCCAGGTCCACGTGGCTTACCTGGAGCAGAGCGGCGAAGTCTCTGCCTTTCTCTATGACGAGCAGGAGGTGGGCCCCGGCCTGCCTATCGTCCCGCCCTGGGATCTGGAGCCGCCGGTCGCTTTCCAGGCCGGGGATAACGTGCCAGACAGCAATACCTATGCCTGCCAGAACTGCGGCACGACAATCTATCTCGAAGGCGAGCGACCGTTTCCCACCTGCCCCCACTGCGAGCGCGAGCAGTGGCTGCGCGCGCTGCGCGTGCCCTTGAAGCGGATGCGAGATGACCGGCAGGAGGGCCCCTGACCGGCGCTTACAGGCTGCGGGCCCGCTCCTCTTCGGCAAACTGCATCCGGTAGAGGCGCGCATACAGGCCGCCTTCCTCGGCGATCAGCTCTTCGTGGCTCCCCTGAGCGACGATGCGCCCCTGATCGAGCACCAGAATCCGATCCGCGTTGCGGATCGTGCTCAGCCGGTGGGCGATAATGAAGCTCGTGCGCCCCGCCATGAGCCGTTCAAGCGCCTCCTGCACCAGCCGCTCGCTGGCACTATCCAGGCTGCTGGTCGCTTCGTCCAGGATGAGAATGCGCGGGTTCTTGAGGATGGCGCGGGCGATGGCGACGCGCTGGCGCTGCCCGCCGCTCAGCTTGACGCCGCGCTCGCCGACCGGCGTGTCGTAGCCCTGGGGTAGCTCGTCGAGGATGAAGTCGTGGGCGTTGGCGGCCCGCGCCGCCTCCTCCACCTCTTCGTCAGTCGCGTCGAGCCGCCCGTAGCGGATGTTGGCGCGCACCGTGTCGGAGAAGAGCAGCGTCTCCTGCGGCACGAGGCCGATCTGCCTGCGCAGGCTCTCCAGCGTCACGTCGCGCACGTCGGCGCCGTCAATCGTCACGGCGCCGGCTGCCACGTCGTAGAAGCGGGGGATGAGATTGACCAGCGTCGTCTTGCCGGCTCCGCTTGGGCCGACGAGAGCCACAACCTCGCCCGGCTCGATGCAGAAGGTAATATCCCTGAGCAGGGAAACGGAATCGCTGTAGTCGAAATCGACGCGGTCGAAACAGACGCGACCGGCGACAGGCGGCAGCTCGATGGCGTCTTCTTTCTCCTGCACTTCGGGCACGCTGTCGAGCAGCCGGAAGAGGCGCTCGGCGGCCCCCAGCGCGGACTGGAACTGGGCGTAGAGGGCCGCCAGTGAGGCGATGGGCGTGGCGACCATGAGCGTATAGATGAGGTAGGCCACCAGCCCGCCGGCCGTCAGCCGCTCCGCGATCACCTCGCGGCTGCCGAACCAGAGGGTCAGGATAATACTGCCAAAGGCCATGAATCCGATGGTTGGGCTGAGCACGCTGGTGATGCGGGCGCGCTGGATGGCGGCGGCAAACGTGCGCATGACGCTCTCGCGGAAACGGGCGATCTCGTAGGGCTCGCGCGTGAACGATTTGACGATGCGCACGCCGCCCGTCGCCTCTTCCAGCACGCTGGCTGCCTCGGCCAGCCGGTCCTGCACCATCATCGACGCCTTGCGGATCTGCCGGCCGAGATAGACCATTATCAGGGTCACAGGCGGGATGCCGGCGAGGATGACCAGCGTCAGCCGCCAGTTCAGGACAAAGAGCAGCGCGGCGGCCCCGACCAGCATCAACCCCTGGCGCAACAGGGCGACCAGATTGTTGGTAATTGCCTCCTGCAGCAGGGAGACGTCGTTGGTCAGCCGGCTGATCAGCTCGCCGGTACGGCGCTCGGCGTAAAACGCCAGCCCGAGCCGCTGCAGATGCGTGAAGATGGTTACGCGCATGTCGGCGATAGCTCGCTCCCCGGCGTAGGCCAGAGAGAGCTGGTGGGCGAAGCTGAAAACACCCTGAACGAGAGAGACGCCAAGGAGCAACAGGGCGATCTGGTTGAGCCGGGTTATATTACTTTCCAGCAGGACCACGTCCACCAGATTGCGCACGACAAGCGGCAGGACCAGCCCGAGCAGCACGCTGATTACGAGGGCGATGACGCTGAGGACAAGCCAGCGACGGTAGGGGGCGACAAAGGCGAGCAACCGGCGGAACAGGAGCAGCCCACTCCTGTCAAGAGGGCGCGCTTCCGAGTCTGGATCGGCTTCGTGACGGCGACCAATGCGGCGAGGTTGAAAAGCCATACTTGCGATTATAACAGACTCTATAGGCGCTGATGCTGCTTCAGCGCCAGGTAACGGTCGATGACGGAGAGCGAAAGCTGGTTGGCCGGCACGTCGAGGGTGAGCACGCCCTGCCGCTGCAGCGACTCCAGCGCCACCTGCCGCTCGTGCAGAAGATTGGCCGCCGCGGCGCGCTGGTAAACGGCCAGGGAGTCGGCGGGTAGCTGGCCGGCTGCGGCGTGGACATCCGGGTCGCTGATGGTGACCACGAGCGGCAGGCTCTGGCGGGCCAGCAGGGCCAGATGGGAAAGCAGCGCCTGCAGGCTCGCCCCGCCGCTGAGATCGGTGAAGATGACCACGAGCGCGCGCCGGCGGTGCTGCAGGGCCAGATAACTGAGGGCCTGGCGGTAGTCGGGCTCTACCGGCTGCGCCTCCACCCGGTAAAGCAGCTCCAGCATGCGATAGAACTGCCCGCGCCCCGCCTGCGGACGGACGTACTGCCCGACCTCGTCGGCAAAGGTCAGCAGGCCGACTTTGTCGCCCAGTCCGGTCGCCACGTAGGCCAGCAGCAGCACGGCGTTGACGGCATAGTCGAGCTTGGCGATCTCCGCGACGGGGCTCTGCATCATCCGGCCGGTGTCGAGCACGGCGACGATGTTCTGGCTGCGCTCGGTCTGGTACTCGGCCGTTATCGGGCGGTGGCGGCGCGCAGTCGCCTTCCAGTTGATGCGCCGGTACTCGTCGTCGGGCAGGTACTCGCGCAGCCGCTCAAACTCGGTGCCCTGGCCCGGCAGGCGGGCGTTGCGCAACCCCAGTTCCTGCAGCCGGTTCTGGCGCAGCATCAGGTCGTAGCGGCGCACGTCGAGCAGGTTGGGGTAGACGCGCACCGGCGCGCCCGCCTTCTGATGGCCCTGGCGTATCGCCAGCCCCAGCGGACCCTGCCAGCGCAGGTTGATGTCGCCAAAGCGGTAATCGCCCCGCCGCAGGGGGCGCACGTAATAACTGCCCTGCCACGATCCGCGCGCGGGCAGCTCGCCCTCCAGGATGCGCCGCTCGATCACAAACTCTTCCGGCGGCTCGTCACGCACCCAGAGGGGCGATGCGGCGCGTCCCTCCCGCCCCGGCCGGCGGCGCACCGTCAGCCGGATCGGGTTGTCGGCTCCCAGGCTGAGCCGGCTGTCGTGCTCGCGCAGAGCCTCAAACTGGGCCACGGAACCTGACAGCCGCCAGTCGAGGGCGATCAGGAGCGCGGCGAGCAGCGCGTAGATAAGGGCCACCCATTGCAGCGCCGGCGCCCACGTTCCCAGCACAAGGAACGGGGCTGCCAGCAGCAAAAGCAGGACGGCGCGGCGGGTCAGAATCATGATAGTTGGTTAACGCGGCACTTCGACCTGGGCAAAGAGCCGCTGGACAATAGCGTCGGCGTCCAGCCCTTCAATCTCCGCCTCAGGCTTAAGCAGTAGCCGGTGGCGGAAGACGGCCGGTGTGACCATCTTTACGTCGTCGGGCACCACATAGTTGCGCCCCTGCAGCGCGGCGTAGCTCTTCGAGGCCAGCAGCACGCCGGTCGCCGCGCGCGTGCTGGCGCCTAACACCAGGTCGGGCGAGCGCCGGCTGGTTTCCGCCAGCCGGGCGATATATTCGAGGATGCCGTCCTCGACGATCACCTGGTTGATGACCTCGCGGGCGGCGACGACGGCGCTGGCGGGCAGCAGCGCGCGCAGGCCGGCCTCGGCCAGCCGGTGAGGATCAAAGCCCTGGTGGAAGCGCCGCAGCACCTCGACCTCCACCGGCAGCGGCGAGTAGGGGACGAGCACCTTAAAGAGAAAGCGGTCCAGCTGCGCTTCCGGCAGCGGGTAGGTGCCCTCATACTCGATAGGGTTCTGGGTGGCGATGACCATAAAGGGCGGCTCCAGGGGATAAGCCTCGCCTTCGAGATTGATCTGCCGCTCCTCCATCGCCTCCAGCAGCGCCGATTGTGTCTTCGCCGGGGCGCGGTTGATTTCGTCCGCCAGGAGGATCTGGCTGAAGATCGGCCCTTTCTTGAGGTAGAACTGGCCGGCGTTCATGTCGAAGACGCTGGTGCCCAGGATATCCGAAGGCATCAGGTCGGGCGTGAACTGGATGCGCGTGAACTGCGCCTGGATGAGATGGGCCAGCGTCTTGGCCATGAGCGTCTTGGCCGTGCCGGGCACCCCTTCCAGCAGGACGTGGCCGCCGATGAAGAGGGCCACAACCAGCATCTCGAACGGCTCTTCGAGGCCGACGAGCACTTTGTCGGCCTCCTGCCGCAGGTTCTGGTAAATCTTTTGCAGATCCCCTGGTTCCATGATCGTCTCCTTGTCAATCATCGTCGTCCGTTATGCAGCCAGGCGGCGGCCTGCTGGGCCAGCGTGACCATTTCGCCTTCGCTCACGTCTGCGGTCTGGAGGCGGCCGAGCAGCCGGGCCAGCGCCGCCGTGTCGAGGTCGGGCCGGAAACGCGCCAGCTCGGCCACGTACTCATCGTCGGGAAGGGTGGGGTTCAGGCGGTAGCGCCGCCCCAGCTCGCGCTTGAGCTGCCCGTGATATTGCCGGAGCACAGCCTGGCGATGCCCGGCGCGCCGGCTGAGGTTAGCGACGGCGACGATATGCTCCAGCGGCGCGCGCCGCCGGCCGGGCCGGGAAAGCGGAACAGGCCGGCCGAAGTGCCGCCCCGAGAGCACGAGGGCCACAAAGAGCACCGCCGCGCTGTAGAGCAAAGCCCGCCCGGCCGGGGTCCGGCGCAGCCACTGGCCGAGGCCGCCGCCCGCCTCTGTGCTGCCGCGCACGCCGTGGTGCCACTCGTCGAACCAGATGGCGCCGCCTTCACCGGCCAGCGAGGCGATGTTCAGCGCCAGCGCCGGATTAGCGCCCACCTTCAGCCCGGCGTTGCTCAGCGGATAAGTCAGCGTGCCGAACACGACCAGCCCCTCACCTCGCGGAAAAGCAACGAGCAGCGGCTTCTCCCCGCCGGCCAGCAACGTGACATAATCATCGCGCGAGCCTGACAGCGAGGCGCGTGGCCTGACGGCGCCGGCCGAAAATGGCGGCGAGCCGAGCCACGGCGCGGCGAATGTAATCTCGCCTTCCGGCCGGTCATAGTCAATCTCCAGTTCGTAATGGCTGGCGGAAAAGGCCGTGCCAAAGCCTTCACCCAGGAACACGAGCGTGCCGCCGTCCTCGACCCATTCGTCGAGTATGGCCCACTCTTCCTCGGCAATGCCCGGAGGGTCGGGCTCAAGAACCAGAGCCAGGTCGGTCGCCGGGGGAATCTCGAAGGTGCTGCTCTCCGGCTCTCTGATATCGTAGCCCTCTTCTTCCAGCCAGAGGCGCAGGGCGCGGGCGCCCTCCGGCTGGCTGGAGAAGGTCGCCAGGTCGGGCAAATCGGCCTGTTCGCGGCTTTCGGCCAGGGCAGCCAGCACGGTGACGGTGATCAGAAGGAGCAGCAGCCCGAGGGCCAGAAGTGTCTCGCGGGAAGGTCGAGCCATGACTATTCGCCTCGTCTCGCCTTCAGCTCGTTGACCTGCGCCAGATAGCGGCTGTAGCCGGCATCGTCGAGTGGCTGGAAGCCGTACCAGACGCGGTCAAAAACGTCCACGATGCTCTGCAGGATGCCGAACAGCTCCGGCCGGTCGGCAATGCTACGCAGATATTCCCGGTTCGTGCGCGAGCGGTCGAAGCGCAGCAGCCCGCGTTCCTCCAGCAGCAGCAGCGTGGACAGGTAGAGGTAGCGCACGGCGCGGCGGTAGTCGCCCTCCTGCGAGTGGCTTTGTGCTTCCTGCAGGGCCTGTTCGGCGGTCAGCCCTTCCAGCTCATCGTCCCCATCCGCGGCGACCGCTTCCGGCCGGAAGCTGCGCAGAAGCGAGCGGGCTGCCAGCGCGAGGACGAGGGCGAGGATGGCGCCACCCAGAATGGCCAGCAGGATATTCGCCAGATCCAGCGCGCCGCTGTCCCAGGGCAGGAGGTCAAAGAGAAATCGCAGCACCCGCTCCCATAGGCGCTCCCAGAAGCCCGGCTGCTCTTCCTGCCACTGGAAGGCAGGCCGGGCCAGGATCGCCTCGAGGCGATCCTCCGCTTCGGCGGCGCGGGCCTCGTCGTAGGCGGGCGCGGGCCAGCGGGCGGCGACGATCTTGAGGGCCTGCAGGCGGGCGGCAATCGCTTCCGTGTCCGGCGGCTCGGCTCGCAATTCGGCGGACAGCGCGCTGTGGTCCACGGCGACCGTCGCGCCGTTCGCCAGTCTGACGGCGCTCACGGATTCCCAACGGCCGGCCAGCTCCGGTAGCGAACCGCCGCCGTCGCCCTCCAGCGCCGCCTCAGTCTCGGCGGCGAGCGCCAGGTAGTCCTCCAGCGTGAGTGCGCCGTCCTCTCCCTGCGCCCGGACGGGGGCCGCAAGCAACAGGCAGGCGAGGGCAACCAGCAGAAGTACAGGACGGATGGGCATCGTCTAGACGGCGGCTGAGGCCAGCAGAGCGACCAGCCCTATGAAGCCGCCGAAAAGGAGCAGATAGAGCGCGATGACGCCGACGGTGATAGCGGCGAAGCGGCCCATCTCGCTGCTGCCGACGAGGCTTTCGGCTCCGGCCGGCGACGCAGTGCGGACGATCGTTTCTAGGGGCGCCTGCTCTGGCGCCACCTGCAGCCGCAGGTCCAGCCCTTCGGTCGTCACGCGCAGGTCGAGGAAGAGCAGGGTGACGGCAGCTACCTGCAGGGGCAGGTAGAGCAGGCTCGTGACCAGCGAACTGAGGGAGCCGAAAATGGTCTGGGTGGCAAAGCTGACGCCCGTGGGGTCCAGCGGGTCGCCGAGGAGGAGCTGGCCCCCCAGGCCGATGATGGCAGCAGGACCGGCGACGACGAGCAGGTTAAAGACATACAGGATGACGGCAAAGCCGAGAACCCACCAGAAGCGGCGGCGCGACAGCTCCCAGGCGCGCCGCCAGGCTATTGCGGCGGGCTGCTCTTCCAGGACGATGACCGGAGCCAGCATGGGGACGATCACTGCCCAGAGGTACAGCAGCATCCCGCCGCCCGTAATCCAGCCTACGCAGGGAACAAAGATCCACCAGAGGACAAGCAGCAGCGAAAGAGCCAGGGCCAGCAGCAGCGATCCGGCGAGACCCGCCCAGTAGGGCCGGATACGGCGATAAGCGGCCACAATGCCCGGCACTTCCTCGCCGAGATAGCTGGCGCTCACCGCCAGGGTCAGGGCGCCGGTAGCCAGGCCGCGCACGAGGATAAGGCTGATAAAGGAGAAGATGAGCTGCAGGCCGGAGCCGGCCGCGTACGCAGCCCCTAACAGCGGCTCGTCGGGTACAGCCGCCGGGTTTTCCAGCACCGCCGAGAGGCGCTCGTAGCTACTGGACAGCGTTACCACCGAGACGGCTGTCTGCAGCAGCACCATCGGCACCTGGACCAGGGCCAGCATGGCGACGAACTGCAGAAAGTGGCGCCGGTAAAGGCGTATGGCCCGATCGAGGATTTCTCCCTGCCGCAGCGGACGTAGAATGGGATGGGCGATGGTGGCCATGAACAATCCTATTGCCAGTAAGGATAAGGGATTGTACCACAGGCGGCAGGGGAGGCCGCAACGCCAGGACGGCGCCGGGCCCGCAAGGGCAGGAAAGCGCCGTGACAACAGAAGAGGAGCGGGCCGGCCCGCTCCTCTTCGCCGTGAATTCAGTAGAGACGTGGAATCAGTAGCGCAGCAACGCGCCGATGCGGCCTGCGCCCTCCAGCTGCGGATTCTCGCTGATGACCTCCACGTGCCCACCCTGCTCGATAGTGCGGTCCACTGCTTCGTTCACCACGTCGGCGACCTCCTCGAAGTTGT
>Ga0123333_10001145_pt1 | contig 28060 bp, 18 predicted proteins | sample BioC12SIPDNA_3_FD_89957 | JGI IMG/M metagenome (GOLD analysis project Ga0123333, IMG submission 89957) | Anaerobic biogas reactor microbial communites from Washington, USA - Biogas_R2_B C12 SIP DNA | ecosystem: Engineered > Bioreactor > Anaerobic > Unclassified | place: Washington, USA... | reverse complement strand
CGATATCGAACTGCGTGTGCTGGCGATATCTACCCGCCTGCACGCGTTCATACCGAAAGATCGGCCCGGTGGTATAGACTTTGACGGGCTGCGGCCGCGTGCGCATCCCATTCTGGATGTAGGATCGCATGATCCCGGCCGTGAACTCGGGACGTAGCGTGATATCTCGCCCCCCCTTGTCCACAAAGGAGTACATCTCCTTGTCGACAATATCGGTCCCTTCGCCCACGCCGCGCACATACAGCCCGGTCTCTTCAAACGCCGGGATATCGATCCGCTGATAGTCGTAGAGCTGCGTCACCCGCCGTATCTGATCATAGACGTGTAGCCAGTACGGCTGGTCTTCAGGCAGGATATCGATTGTGCCGCGCGGAGCAAGATACACGGTGGCCTCCTGAGGTCGTTATGCGGCGTCCATTATAGCAGTATCGCTGCCCGTGCGCCTGCCCCAACCTCGCCGGCACCCGGCAGAGTGAGAGGCTACGAGCACGGGCTAACCTTCGTCTCCCGCCTGCAGTTGCAGGCGCTCCTCAAACCCCTTGAGCGCCTCCTGCAGGAGGTTCTCCCTCACGGCCGTCGTCAGATCGCCGCGCGTACGCTCCGTTACGCCCCGTACCATATCGGTCGTGCGACGCAACCCCCGCGTGAGAGTATCCGGAAAGTCCAGCGTCACAAGATGGGAATAGATGTCGTCCATGTACGCCAGATACCTCTCCGCCTCTGCCAGATCGTCTCGGCGCATCGCATCGAGTGACAAGCGACGAAGTTCGCCCGCGGCCTCACCCAGACCATTCAGGTACGACGCGTTGGGCACGCTCAGGCTCGCCGGCGTCGGCAGTTGCCCTCCAGTCGCAAAGGCGAGCGTCAGGGCAGCCTCGGCCAGTTCCTTGAGCGCATCCAGGAGATACCCCGAGTCCGAGATATCCCCGAACGGCGCAGCCTCCCCGATCATGGACTCGGCCTCACGCCTGGCCTCGTGCAACAAGGCGCCTGCCTCGTCATACTCCTGCCGGTGGGTGGCCCGGATCGAGTTGGCGCACAGCCTGATCAGCATGCGCGAGCGCTGGAGCGTACTGTCACGGACTTGGTTCTTGAGGGTCCAGTCCTCACGGATTTCTTCCACGATCGATTCAAGATCGGGCATGGCGGCGGTCTCCTTGCGCTATTGAGCCTGCTCAAACACGACCCAGCTAAGCCTTCCCCACTCCGTCTCAACCTGGATTGGGAGGGATGTCAGATCCACGAGTGTCAGCGTGTAGGGGGCTGCGTTGGCCAGCCCATCAAAGGAGAACTGCCCGGATCCGTCTGTGACTGCATAGGCGGTGAAATCCCAGGCCTTGATCTCGACGCGAGCACCAGCGACGGGCTCACCCGACGAGTCAAAGACGTGACCGTGGATGGACATTTTGTCGCTTCCGATCGCTTCAGGCTGCAGCTCTCTGCCTGCATAGGAACCAGACGGGATTTCGGTAGGGCCTTCCGGTGTGGCTGTCCCGCCTACGAGCGTGCACTCCTCCTCTGCATTCTGACGCAGGGCTACGAGGGGGCTATCGGATGAGATCTCCATTGCTCGGCCATACTGCGCGGCCGCTTCACACCATTTGCTCTCGGTTTCCAGTTGCTGCGCATAGGAGATATAGGCCGAAAGCAGGCGATCAGCCGCATCCTTATAGTTGGGGTCCACCGCATAGAGCGCAGCAAGGCGATCGATGGCACTGGGCCAATCCGCTCCATAGAAGCGCATACCATCCAGGTACAGGCTCGTCAAGTTCTGAAGATGCACTGCTTCAGGGCTCTGTGGAACAATGGACAGGGCCCTATCAAGGTAGCGTAGAGCCTCCTCCGGTCTGTCCGCCGCGATGCTCTCTCTGGCCAAGCCCATGAACGCCCTGAAGAGGTGGTCATCCAGCTCTGTCCTGCGGTAGCTGGGGTCACGCAGAATGATATCTTCCCCCGTCTCGAGCACGCGGGCCCACTCCTCCAGCTCCACCATCTGTTGGTGCTCCTGCCACAGGGCCTCGATCGTAGCCTCCTGCAGAGCCGGCGTGTCCGTGGGTCCTGCATCCAGCATCGCCTGAGCCGCTGATCGCCTGCTGCTGGCCGCCGGATGATCAGGATCCAGCAGGAGCGCCTGGTCATACGCAGCGATCGCGAGTTCGTACTGGTCGTCTGCGAAATACCCCTCGCCCTGCTCAAAGTAGCTCTGCGCCTGGTTGGCTTGCGCGGACTCGCGATCGCGAAGGCCCAGGTAAACGGCCCCGGCAATCAGCAGGCCCACCAGCAGCACCACAGCCAGCGCAACACCGACAACGGTGAGTGTTGTCCGGCATCCCTGCTTGCGTCCCTGGGCAGGGCCGGCCACGGCCTCGGGTTCGCCAGCGATTTCGACCAGCGAGCGAGTAGCCTGTGCAATCTTGAGCCCACAGATGGAACAGAACGCTGCCTCTGTCTCCAGGGGATTGCCGCAACGGGGACAGTTCATGCATGCTCCTTGGCGTATTCTAGTAGACGTACTCGAGGATGGAGTTGTCCGCTAGATCCCTGATCTCGATGTGCACTGGTTCGCCAGAACCGCCTCCAGGGAAATCAGCGGAAAAGCGGAACGGGGTGCCCGGCTGGACATCAAACACCTCATCTCCCAGCGGCGTGCCACCCTGGGTGATAACCAAGCGCCACCGGTGATCCGCCGGGGAGGCCACCGTGAGCCGGAGCACTTCACCATCGCGCCAAGCATACAGAGAAGCGTTCTGATTGGCGAACGTGACACCGTCGCTCTGCGCGACCACATACCAGATCTCATCCCATGAGAGGACCCCTCCCTCGGGCAGAGAGACGTCCTGCGAGAAGGTAGGCGCAACCCCGGACCACATCTCGACATACTGCGCGCCATCTTCGCTGAACGTGTCGTTGTTGAACTCTCTCCCAAAGCCAAAGATCTTGGCCCCGGGCAGTATGCCCTCGGCTGTGGCCTGGACCATGCCGATCTGAGTGGCTCGATCGTATACGGCCATAAAGGGCGCCGTGCGTGCGGGGCCAAAGAACCCCAGCCAGTCGCGCCACTCGCCGTAGGCGCTCATATCCCGGCCAGCGTATAGTGGCCACGGCATGGTGGCTCCATCGCTTGGCAGGCTGGTATCGCCTCGACTGTGGATGACTACCTGATCGGCCGGAAAGGCGATACTCAACTCAGGGCCGACGCCGTGTCTGCCGGGAGAGAGCATCGCGTTGGTCCAATACTGAAAGACCTGTTCGGCGCCGGTGGTGTTGCGCAGCTGCGTCCGTAACCGTATCGCTGCCTCCCCGGGCTTTAGCGTGACCTCCACTCGGGCCAGTATCCCCCGCGTTTCTTCCTGAACCTGAAGCGCGACGGTGGCACTTCCATCTGGCTGCCGACTCACGGAGGCATCCCACGGTTGAGCCGTCAGGTATCCGTGCTCCTCGACTGGCAGAGCGAACTCCATGCCCCCCAGCGCGAGCCACCAACCCTGATCCGTAGGCCCCCATCTGGTTACCTTGGCCACGCGGCTGTTGTACAAGAGCGGCTGGTTCGTCGGCAGAAACCGGCACTGGTAGATGCGCCCGCCCATCTCCGGGAGTATCACGATCTCCAAGTACTGGTTCTGCAGGATGATCGTACGAAACGTCCGATAGGATGGCGGTCCCACCAGATCGTGATTCACCAACGGATAGGGCTGCCCCGTGCGCTCGACATCGGTGTAGAGGGCGGGAAGGTAGTCATCCACCAGGATCGAGAGTTCGTCCTCGTACACAGCAACAGCAGCGAGAGGCGTTAGCGAAGGAGTTGCAGCAGGGGCGGACGTCTCCGTTGGCAAGGGCACGGGAGCGACCGTTGCCACGCGCTCCGACGTAGCCGCGGTTGTCGCCGTAGGCTCCACAGCATAACGAGGCGCCTCGTCGCCCTGAATGGCGAACGCCACTCTGGCATCCCGAGCGTTACCCGCCACGTCCAGCGCCTCGATGCGCAGAACGTGTTCGCCCAACGCAAGCGCCCGCGTATCGAGGTTATGCCGGAGCCTATCCCCCTGCAGCTGGAAGATCATCTGATCATCGATAAAGAGCGCCATACTCGCAACCTGGCTGTTATCCGAGCTTGTCGCGGTAACCTTTAGGCCATCGCCCGAGTACACACTCGACGGAAGCTCCTCCACAACGAGCGACGGCGGGGTGTTGTCGTACATCTCAACGGACACATCTTCGCTCGCCCCACAAGCCAACTCTGCGGTCATGCGATAGGACGCATAGCCGTCCGCCACCAGTTCCACCGAGTGGTCGCCAGGGGAGACGGCAACTCGCGCCGGGGCCTCAGCCGCATAGACGCCATCCACGATGATGGCCGCCCCGGCCGGAATGGCACTCACGTCCAGGTGGGCAACGCATGGGGTCGCTGAACGGGTAGGAAGAACGGCCTGCGCCACCTCCGGAGAGGGTGGCCTGCAGGCAACACCGGAAGCCAGGATCAGCAGTGTTGCCAACCCGTGGATGGTGGCCGCCGATCGAACGAGCTTTGGCCTCAGCATGGCAAGAGTCTAGGCAAGCGCGGGGCGTTTGTCCAACAGGCGCCCCCGTGAGCATTTGACGCTCCCTCTGCCACATGATATACTGCCGCTCGTTCCTGCCACCCTAGCTCAATCGGCAGAGCAGGCGCTTCGTAAGCGTCAGGTTTCGAGTTCAACTCTCGAGGGTGGCTCCTTATTGTGCCGGTAGCGTCTTCGAACGGGATCATCCGCTGTAATCCGGGAGCCCGTTCGAGCTCGGCCGTTGCGACCCCGTCGCCGCGGCCGTTTTCTATACCTGAGCATGGGAATGCCCCCGGTCGCCCGCGCCGTTGTGGGTGGTCGTCTGCGCCCAGGCTTTACGGCCGTGCGTGGTGTGTTACAATGCCTTTGGCGCTGTCGGCCACACCGGGCCTTGGGAGGGCCGAGCCCGAGCTTTGTCTCGCCGTCCGCATGGCGATCCCAGCCACGTTCCAGTCTACCACCGCGTTCAGGAGGTCTTGGTGGGTTCCTTTGTTCATCTGCACGTCCACAGCGAGTACTCCCTCCTCGATGGCCTGGCACGCCTGCCCGACCTGTGTCGCCGTGCCCGTGACCTGGGTATGCCCGCACTGGCCCTGACGGATCACGGCCAGATGTACGGAACCATCAGATTCCATCATGCGGCTCAGTCAGCCGGGATCAAGCCGATCTTTGGCTGTGAGGTGTATCAGGCGAGGCGCCGTCTGTTCCAGAAAGAAGCGCGGCTTGACGGTCGTTCCTACCACCTCGTGTTGCTGGCAGCGAACGCCACAGGTTATCAGAACCTCCTGAAGCTGGTTACTGTCGCCAATCTGGAGGGCTTTTACTATAGGCCGCGAATCGATAGAGAACTCCTGGCCGAGCACAGCGAAGGCCTGATCTGCCTATCTGGATGCCTCTCCGGGCAGATCTCGTCGCTGGTCAGAGAAGGCCAGCTTGATCAGGCCCGCGAGACGATGGAGTGGTTCAAGGACCTTTTCGGACGCGATCGGTACTTTGTGGAACTCCAACGACATGCCGGCGTGCCGGAACTGGACGCCATCAACGTGCAACTGGTCGAGCTTGCTCGGCAGGTTGGCCTGCGTTGCGTGGCCACCAACGACGTCCACTATACCATGCGAGAGGATGCGTCTGCGCAGGACCTCCTGCTCGCGATGCAGACCAACACGACTGTCTCGGATCCCGAACGGATGCGCATGGGGAGCGATGACTATTACCTCATGTCCGCCGAGGAGATGTCCACCGTCATGGCAGCCTACCCCGAAGCGGTGGAGAACACGCTGCTCGTTGCGGAGCAGTGCGACTTTGACCCGGGCTTTCAGGGGTATCACCTGCCCAAGTTCGAGGTGCCCGAGGCCTGCACAGCCGAAACCTACCTGAGGAACCTCTGCCTGGAGGGCTTGAAGCGTCGCTACAGCGATATTACGCCCGACATACAGGCCCGCCTGGATTACGAGTTGGGCGTTATCCATGACATGGGGTTTGACGAGTACTTTCTAATCAACGAAGACCTGGTTCGCTGGGCCAAGCAAGAGGCCAAGATGCTTGTCGGTCCGGGACGAGGCTCTGGCGCGAGCAGTCTGGTCGCCTATGCTCTGGGGATTACCGATATCGAGCCACTGAGCCTGGGCCTGATCTTTGAGCGCTTCCTGAACCCTGGGCGTATCACGATGCCCGATATTGATCTCGATTACCCCGAAGACCGTCGCCAGGAGGTGATCGACTACCTGACGTCTCGGTACGGAGAAGATCGCACATCGCAGATCGCGACCTTTGGGACCATGGTAGCCCGTGGTGCCATCCGCGATGTGGGTCGCGCCCTGGGCGTCCCATTGAGCGAAGTCGATCACGTGGCGAAACTCATTCCATCGGGTCCGAAAAAGACCATTCAGGATGGTCTGGACACGGTGCCCGAGCTACGTGATCTCTACGAGACTCGGCCCTACATACGCGATCTGATAGACTACTCCCAAAAGCTACAGGGCCTCTCGCGTCACCTTTCCACGCATGCCGCCGGCGTCCTGATTGCCGATCGACCTCTGGTTGAGTACACCCCGCTTCAGCGCGCCCCGCGCGGCGAAGGCGTGATATCACAGTATTGCATGTCCGACGTGGAGGATATCGGCCTGCTCAAGCTCGATGTCTTGGGCCTCTCGACGCTGACCGTCCTGGACAAGGCCTTTGGCTGGGTCAGGAAGACGCGAGGCATCGACATATCTCAAGAGAGCATCCCCCTGGATGACCCAGACTCCTACGCCCTACTATCCTCTGGGGACGTCACCGGCGTTTTCCAGGTGGAGAGTGAGGGCATGCGCCGTGTTCTGCGGGACATGCAGCCGACCGAGTTCACAGATATCATTGCGATTCTGGGGCTCTACCGCCCGGGTCCAATGGCTTCAATACCCGAGTACATCGATCGCAAATTCGGTCGCAAGCCCGTTACCTATCCGCACCCGTTGCTGGAGCCGATACTCGCAGAGACCTACGGCATCATCGTGTACCAGGAACAGGTCATCCAGATCGCCTCGAACCTCGCTGGCTTTACGGCTTCAGAAGCGGACCTGATGCGCCGTGCCATGGGCAAGAAAAAGGCCAAGGTCATGGAGCAGCAGCGCGCCAAGTTCATCGATGGCTGCGCAGCCAATGGGATCGACGCCGGTATCGCCGAGGCGATCTTTGGAGATATCGAGACCTTTGCGAGCTATGGCTTTAACAAGTCGCACGGGGCCGCTTATGCGATCATCACCCTGCAGACGGCCTACCTGAAGGCCCACTATCCAGCCGAGTTCATGGCTGCCCTTCTCACCGTGGAGCGCGGCAACCTTGAGAAGGTGTCCCTTTTTGTGAGCGAGTGTCGCCGGTTGAGTATCCCAGTGCTTCCACCGGATATCAACGCATCAGGCATCGACTTTGAGGTCGAGCCCGCAGAATGGCATACGCTCGAAGAGCGGGCCAGGCTCGAAGGAGCCGAGAGCCTGGCGATTCGGTTCGGCCTGGGCGCCATCAAGAATGTCGGGGATGGACCCGCAGAGATTCTCGTCAAGGCACGCGGAAGCCAACCCTTCCTGGGGCTGGAGGATCTCGCCAACCGCGTCGACCTTCGACAGGTCAACAAACGGGCTCTCGAGTGCCTGGTGCGAGCCGGCTTACTCGATAGCCTGGGAGAACGCAACGCGATTCTCGCGTCGCTGGACCCGTTGTACTCGCTCAGCCAGGAGGTGCACGCCGCTCGCGATGTGGGGCAGCGCAGCCTCTTTGACCTGAGCCCGCAACTGATGAGCGAGAGCTCCAGTGTGCGGCTCAAGCTGGCCGATTCCGCCCCCCCGTTGAGCCATCGACAGCGACTGGCAGACGAGAAGGAACTGCTTGGATGCTTTGTCTCCTCACATCCTCTCGATGTGATGACGAACTATGTCGACCCGCGGCTTGCGTCCATAGCCGACCTGGACGCTTCGCAGGACGGCCAGCCGGTGATGGTTGCTGGCGTTCTGGATGCCGTTCGCGTCATCAGCACGCGCAAGGGCGATCCCATGGCCTTTGCTCAGGTTGAGGATCTAACCGGATCGATGGAGATGGTGATATTCCCTCGCACATACGAGGCATCCAAAGATGCCCTGGTCAGTGGGCAACTCTCACTGATCGAGGGCAAAGTCAACCTCCGCAACGATCGCGTCTCGCTCGTCGCGGATCGCATCTCTCCCTACGTACTGCCCCGCGAGGCGGCGCAAAGGTCCAACCGCCGACGCGCCGCCCGGATCCGCATAGAGATACCGCTAAACGGCGATGGCAGCGGCGATGCCCGCGTCGCCTCCGAAGTCCTGGACATCCTGGGCCAGAACCAGGGCGATGTGCCTTTCTCGGTCTGGTTGAGAACCCCTCTCGGGCGCGTGATGGTGGACTTTCCGACCGCCACCACGGGCTACTCGTCCCAACTGGAGGCCCGGCTGGCCGGACTGTTAGGCCAGGGACGTCTCCACGTGGACTGGACCTAGCGGTGCGATCACAGCGTGTGAGAGCGGACAGCCGATTCGCCATGCTATCGAGCCAGATCGCCGGTAGGCCGCTGGCCGATCCCCGCAGATCAAAGAGAGATCGCGATGCCAGCTGAAATCCCAAAGCGACCAGCCGCGCTGGCGATTGGCGCCGCAGTGATCGCCCTGATAGCCGCGCTGATCTTCTGTATCGCGAGCAACCCACCCAGGCTCAGCGAGCAGCGCCTCGCGAACCCGCCTGGCGCCCACGTGCTGGCGCTTGCGGTTCACCCCGCCGATCCGGACGTCCGGCTTGTCAGCACCAGCGTGGGCCTCTATGCCACAAGGGACAGCGGGCGGACGTGGGAACTGAGCGACCTGCCGGAATCATGGCGTTCGCCAGTGATCAGCGTGTTGTTCGACCAGGCGTTACCCGAGAGCGCCTACGTCGTGGGCGAGTTCGGGCTGGGGATCTCTAGAGACGGCGGCCTGACGTGGTCCGTTGCGACAGCACCGCCCGGGGCTGCTGCCTATTTGGGGCTCGTTCAGAGCCCCGCCGGAGGGGCCCTGTATATCGTGGCCCCCAACGGACTACTGAAGAGCGCAGACAGTGGGGAAAGCTGGTCCGCAATCCCTGTATCACCCGAGTACGGCCGGCTCACCTCCCTCGCACCGCATCCAGCTGAGCCGAACTCCCTCATCGCCGGCTGCAGCCTCGGGCTGATCGTCTCGGAAGATGGCGGAGCAAGCTGGCGATCGGTATCGCAGGGACCGGAAGGCCCCATAGACTGGGTGGCTACGCTTGAGCCTCAGGGCAAGGCCTTGCTCGCGAGCGCGCCCTCCGGAATCCACGCATCAGAGGATGGTGGAACGTCCTGGCAGCCGGCGCCCCAGACGGCCGGTTCTTCGCTAAGCATGGCGGGCGCCGGATCGCCCTGGGCTGACCAGCGCATCGCAGAGTGGCTGCTCCACACAGAGCCCGAGGCACTGTTTGGCCTGCTGGATGGCGAGGCCCTTCTGGCTGCATCCGCCAGCTACGGGCAGGTTGGCCTCATAGCGACGGAGACATCCATGTATGAGACCACCGATGGCGGGCGATCCTGGAGCCCCTGGATCACCTCACTGCCTGCTATGTCGATAGACGAGCTGACCATCGCTCCCTCTGATCCCCAACGGCTGTACGCATCCACCCCCATGGGCTTTAGTCACAGCACCGATGGAGGGCAATCCTGGAGCCTGCCTCGTTCGCTGGGAGCAGGACATGGTGAGATCCTCTCCATCGCAGTCGATGCCCAGGATGGCGCATCCGTCTTTGCTCTTTGTGCTGACGGCGCGGTCCTCCATGCCTCAGACGGCGGCGAGACGTGGCAAGCTCTCCCTGTGGCGTCTTCCCTCGGCACGGAGGCTACTGCGCTGGTGCACTTCCGGGACGCGCAGAATCGCGATGTGCTGTGCCTCCTGGCAGACGAGCTCATGTGCGTCGATGTCGAGGGTGGAGCGGAATGGCTGCAGGTCGGCCCGGGCTACGCCTCCGCTGCCCCAGTCACGCTACAGGCCTCCGCCGAGAGCATCGTGCTGACTCTGACCGATGGCTCAGTATATTCGGCAGCACCATCGGTTCGGCCCGATTGGGCAGAGCAGTGCCCCAAAGTGCCCGCCGTTGACGCAGTCGAGGCGGCCTGGGCGGATTCCCGTGACGGTTACATCCTGGATCAGTTGGGCCGAGTGCGCCGCTGTTCGCGAGGCGCCTGGGAGCCGATGCCGGCCACGGCGGGGACGCCAGTGGAGGTCGAGCGGGCGTTGCTGATCCCAGGAAGCCAGCCAGGCAACGATCCGCAGGCACTGCTTTCTGTGGATGGCCGCGTCGACCTCCTCGCCGATGGGGGCACGATGGCAACACTGGAGGCGTCCGACGGCACGAGCGCACTGGTCCCCGCGTCAGGCACGGGTAATGCCCTCGCCTACCGCGTCAATGGCAGAGGCGCGCTGTATCGCATAGAACAAAGGCCCGCCCTCGGGCACAGCATATCCCGGCTTCTGGCCGTTCTTGGCGGCCTGCTCGCCCTGGCTGGAGCCGTGCTGCACTTTGCGCCCCGAGTGCGTCGGCGAGTTCGACGGGCCAGCGCGGGTGCGGCTGAGTTCACACGCGAACCGGAGTCCGCTACCGCCGCCCCCCCGGCTACGGCCGGACAGGCTGAGCCCTGTACTGAGCCCCCTGTCGCCGCCTCAGAACTGAGATCGCGCCTGGGGCCCGAGGACATGCTGGCGCCCACTGGAGATGCGAATGCCACGCGAGCACGGGACCTGGGCCAGCGGCTGGGGCTTGACCTGCTCTCTGAGCAACGCGCCGGCGCTCTGGTCGGGTTCATGCTCGATACCGCACCGTTACGCCTGAATCTGCCTCCCGCCGTTCCCCTGGTGATCGTTCCCAGCGGAACCGCGGCGGCCGACCAGGCCGGTGCCATCAGAGATCTGACGGCCAGACTGGGCGCCGTTTCGCCCTTTGCGCTGGTCATCGATGGGGAACCCGCTGACACGGCGGCTCAGACAGCCAGCATGGAGGCGGCACCATCGGCCGGTGGGCTCATTCTGATCGATAGTGACAGACTGGCGGAGATCCTGGCTAGCGATGATCCTGGCCTGGCGCTAGGCCAGACCATCCAAAGCAACATCCCGCTGGGCCAGGTCTCTCCGTACGTGCAGTCGGGTCCGGTACCACACGGCATGTTCTTTGGCCGGGAGTACGAGGTCAAAGTCGTTGCTCGCGCCCTCTACGACCGAAGCTTTGCCATACTCGGTGGACGCAAGATCGGGAAAACGTCGTTCCTCCGGCAGCTGCATCGTTCTCTCTCGCACAGCAGCGACTTTTGGCCGCTGTTCGTCGATTGCCATCATGTGTCCGACGATGCCTCGTTCCTCAAGACCCTGTCTCTGGCCGGCCAAGTCCCAGTTGAGAGCGCTTCGATGGACGTGCTTCGGCGTGTGGTCCTGCGGCTAAAGGCACGCGGTGATGACCCCGATAGACTGGTCGTGCTTGAGCTCGATGAGGTGGACAACCTCATGCGCTTCGACCGGGCTCAAGGAGGGCGACTCACTCGGGTGTTTCGATCGCTCTCCGACGAAGGCCTGTGCCGGTTCGTGCTGGGCGGAGAGCGCATCCTGAACGCCGTGTTGAACGACGATGATCTGCCGCTCCGTTCGTTTTGTGGGACACTGCATCTCGGATACCTGGCGCAGGAGGAAGCACAGCGATTGGCGCGCGAGCCTCTGGCCGGGCTTGGCATAACCATGGAAAACCCCGAGCAGTTGTTGGCAGAGATCGTGCTGCTTTCGGGCAGACACCCGAATATCCTGCAGGTCATCTGCCAGATGCTGGTCGAGCGCGCGGCGGAACGCGCAGAGCGCGTAGTGCGCCTGTCTGACTTGGAGGATATCGAGCACTCGAGCGAGTTTCGTGAGTTGTTCTTTGAGATCATCTGGGGCAACGCGACCACGCTAGAGCGCTTGATCTCTGTGGTAATGGCGCAGCGAGAGGCGTTCACCCTCGAACAGGTGCGCCTGGCGCTGGAAGCGCTGGGTCTGCGGATACCTCAGGACGTGATCGCGGCCGCGCTGGATGGCCTTATGCTGTCGTCGCTCATTGCCGCGAAAGAAGGCCGCTACACGTTCACATCCGAAGCGTTTCCGCGCGTGCTGCGTGCTTCCGGCCTCGCTCAGGGGTTTCGCGATAGCCTCGCGGAGATGTTGATCGAGGGACAAGAGCTGAGCTAGGCAGCCACGCGGCCCCTGGAGCCCGTACCAAAACACGAGAGGAGTGCACCATGCGTCGTATAGTCATCACGGCAGGCAACGCCACCGCCGAGGCGGTCCTTAATGACTCGTCCACCGCAGACGCCATCTGGGAGGCTCTGCCGATTTCGGCACGAGCAAGCACCTGGGGAGACGAGATCTACTTTGGCATCCCGGTCCATCTCGATGAGGACGTGGATGCCAAGGAAGTGGTCGCGTTGGGTGATCTGGGTTACTGGGCGCCAGGGCACGCCTTCTGTATCTTTTTCGGCCGCACCCCAATGAGCCGAGGGAACGACATCAGGCCAGCCAGCGCCGTCAACGTCTTTGGGCATGTTGAGGGCGACTCCCGCGTCTTTGTGGGCGTTCCGAGCGGCGCTACTGTGACGGTAAAACGCGCAAGCGAGTGAGCACGGCGGTAACCCAGGTGGCGACGAACCACTGGCTGTCTCCTTACGTTGATGGGGCGCGGCTCGACGGCCGTGCCCCCTGATGCAATCCTCGTCTCCAGAGCGCCCAACTCCCGGTTAGCCGTTTCTCCAGGGAGCATCTATCATATAGGCTGGCGGCCGTGAGGGCCGCCCGGACGGCGATCGCTTTGCTTCATCCCGGGCGAAAGGATGGCCTGGCCGTGCCAAGTCGACAGCATTCCCAGATCCGTCAGACCGATGTCCTGGTCGTCGGGGGCGGAGGGGCGGCCTTGAGAGCCGCGCTGGCCGCTCAAGAGACAGATCGCTCCCTGGACGTGACGCTGATTACCAAGGGCCAACTCGGGGCCAGCGGCGTGACGGCAACGGCTTGCTCGGATCGCATGGCGTTTCATGCAACGCTCGCGCACACGCCGCCCGGCGGGCCAGACTCCTGGCGACATCATGCCGAGGACATCTACGCGATCGGCGGCAGAGTCTCGGACTATGATCTCGCCGAGATACTGGCCCGGAACGCCGCCCAGGCCGTCGCCTACCTGCAAGATCTGGGCGTTCCGTGGGTCCATAGGGCCGATGGCGCGATTGACCAGTTTCTCACCGATGGGTCTCTGTACCCTCGAGCGTGCTATACCGGTCCTCACACTGCCAACCACATTGAGGCGGCCCTCCTCGACCGCTTGCGCGGCACCCCCGTGCACGTGATCGAGCACCACATGGTCGCCCAGTTGCTGCTTGCCGAGAGCGGCCGCGTCGTGGGCGCAGCAATCGTCTCTGAGCAGAATGGTGAGGTGTCCGCCTTCGCGGCCCGTTCGGTTGTCCTCGCCACGGGCGGGGCCGGGCGCGCCTTTGCCTCCAACGTGTTTCCGCCGGATTGCACCGGTGATGGATACGCCATGGCCTATCGAGCAGGCGCAGAACTGGTGAACCTGGAGTTTATACAGATCGGGCTCTGCTCAACCGCCACCAAGCTGGCCTGCTCCGGTAGCATGATGCGCTCTCTGCCCCGCCTTGTGGATGATGGCGGGAGAGAGTTCCTGGCTGATCACATGCCTGGGTCATCACCGCAGACACGCGCAGCCGTGTTCTTTGCCAAGGGCGCCAGCTGGCCCCTGTCACAGCGGGACGCGTCGCACCAGATCGATGTCGCTGTCGCGAGGGAGATGCTGTCCGGGAGACGGGTATTCCTCGACTATCTTCGGAATCCTGAGGGCCTGACAGCCGGCACGCTGCCTCCCACAATCGGCGAGTGGTACGAGCAAGAGAGAGGCGCACCGCTGAACGAAGAAGACCTCATCAGCCCGTTGGCCCGCCTGCGGGCGATCAACCCGCCTTCGGTGGACTGGCTGGCCGAGCGGGGCATCGATCTCTCCGCGGAAGGCCTGCTCGAGATCGCCCCTGCCGTTCAGCACTTTCAGGGGGGCATCCGAATCAGGGCCTGCGCAGATACCGCCGTTCGTGGTCTCTTTGCCGCAGGAGAGGCCGCCGGCGGGCAACATGGTGCCAACCGCCCGGGCGGAAACGCCCTCCTGGATAGCCAGGTATTCGGACGCATCGCTGGCGAGTCCGCTGCAAACGCGGCGAGACTCTCCTCACTGGATCAGCGGATCGATGTGGAGGCAGCCCGCAGGGCGATCGGGAGCCTCTTTACGGCGGCCGGCAGAAGCCCCGACGAGGTACTCACCGACGTCCAGCACAGCATGAGCGAACGCTGCGGTGTGTGCCGTACCACCGATGGCCTCCAGTGGCTTGTCGCCCATCTGCAGCAGATCGCTGATGTGGGCGTGAGTCCATCGGGCGCCCCGCTGGCCCGCGCGGTGGAGGCAGTGAACGTTCTTCAGGTGGCGCAGGCCATCGCTCTGGCGGCTCTCAGCCGCGATGAGAGCCGCGGGCCACACCTTCGATTTCCGACTGCGGACGCCGCGCAACCGCTGGAGTGCGATGATCGACGTTGGGAGCGCTACATCGTCATCCGGAAGGCGGCAGGCGAGCCCCACGCTCGCGCTTTGGTACCCGTTCGTCCGCAGCATACCGGTGATATGCGAGATTGACCCCCCAGACTCGTTATGGTAACATCGTGCGAAACGGAGATGATAGGTCCATGGCAACAACCGCGGTCCGTAGGAACGATCCCTGCCCTTGTGGCAGCGGCCTAAAGTACAAGAACTGCTGCATGCGCAAGGATCGGCTTGAGGCCGCCCGCAACGCCAGCATCCACGGTGAAGAAGCGGCGATGTACGGCACTCTGGCGCAGTACGTGCTGCAGCCGCGCTTCTCACAGGCTCTTTCGGAGGCCATTTCGATCTTCTGGGGGGGGCACTTTGCCCAGGAAGCCTCTTCCGCGATCGATTCAGAGTCCGTTCGCCGCCTGATAGAGTGGTTCGTCACCGACTATGCCTTTGGCTCCGATCATGATCGGCTGATCGACTTGTTCATCCGAGACGAGGGTTCGCGATTCGTCGACTCCCTTCGGGAGCTTGTGGGGGCTCTGGCCGAATCACGCATGGGGCTGTACCGCTACGTCTCCCGGGGCGACGATGAGCATCTGCGCGTCTTTGAGCCACTCTCCGACACCAGTCTCACGTTGCGCAGCCGACTGCTCGCTCAGAACGCCCGGCCGGGGGACATCCTGGCGGGACGCGTATACGAGTTGGCGGGCGAGCTGCGGCTGGCACCCACGACGCTTGTCCTCCCGACTGAATTCGAGGGGCCAATGGTCACCTATGTCGAGAATGCGCAAAGGCTCTACCTGGACGCGCACCCCAGCGCTTCTCCACAGCAGGTATCGCGCGCCAGTGGGCACGTCTACCATGCATTTCTGCTGTCCGAGCGCGCCGCCAGTCTGCGTGCTCTCATCGGCTCAGGAACGCGCTTTTTCGATCCCGCGGAGACCAGGGACCGCATGAGGGAGATTACGCGAGAGGTTCAGAACAGGCAGGCCGGACAGCAGGTGGCGACCATGGCCGATTTCGGTGCCGAGGTCGGCACGAGGCGCTCCGCGGGGGGAGTGGTCCTCCCAGGCGCAGTGCCGGCTGACGTGCCCGCCGATGAGGCGCCCAAGCCTAGGCCGACCATACTCATCCCTGGCAGAGACCTGTGACCACCGCCTGGTCACGTCGCGACGGGCGACCAGGGTGAGGCATCTGCCCCTGACCCCCTACGAGCTAGCGCAGACCATCCGTTAGGAGGACCTCTTGGCACAGGATCGCATCCGCGCCGTACTTTTGGATCTCGATGACACGTTGCTCATCAATGATATGGAGACGTTCTCGCCTCCCTACTTTCGTGCGTTGATGACAAAGATGCAGGGGGTATGTTCCCCGGGCACCTTCCTGGAGGCGCTCAACACGGGCATGCGTGCCATGATGCAGAATGACGGCCGCGGTCCCACCAATGCCGAAGTTTTCGCGCGCGAGTTCTACTCCAGGATCAACCGTCCGAGAGAGGAGATCGAGCCTCTCCTGGAGGATTTTTACCTTCGGGACTTTGAGAATCTCGCTCACCTGACTGCGCCCGATCCCGCCGCCCGCGACCTCGTGATGCTGCTTCAGCAAGAGGGCATCAAGATGGCGATTGCCACCCAGCCGGTCTTTCCTTCTAGCGCCATACTGGCGCGCCTTCGCTGGGCCGGTGTCAGCGCCGACGAGTTCCAGTATGATCTGATCACATCGTACGAGACCATGTCGGCCTGCAAGCCTCGACGTGCCTTCTTCGAGTCCGTTCTCTCCCGTCTCGGCTGCCGCGCACCGGAGGCGCTCATGGTCGGTGACAGCCTGGAAATGGACATGCCCGCCCGCAAGATGGGGCTGAGGACCTTCTGGGTCGATCGAGGACGAGGATCTCAGTCCGACACCATGCCCGCGGATGCTCAGGGAAGCTTGCACGATCTTCTCAGGCTCTTCCAGACAGGAGCGCTTCATGTCCTCACCGCACGATGATGTACGGCTCGTTGCGCTAGCGGAGAGAACCGTCGCGACCTTCGAAAAGGCCTTTGGCGCCTCCCCTGCGTTCTTCGTCGCAGCGCCAGGTCGCGTGAACCTGATCGGTGAACACACCGACTACAACGACGGATTTGTTCTCCCGGCCGCGATCGATCGCTACGCCTTTATGGCTGTGGCGCCACGTGCCGACCGGCGGGTACGGCTGGTCGCCGCGGACTTTGGCGCGCGCTCCATGTTTGATCTCGATCACATCGCGACAGATGGCACACAACGCTGGAGCAACTACCAGCGAGGGGTCGCCTGGGCCCTTCAGGAAGCTGGCTTCCCCCTTGCTGGCCTGGACGTTGCCCTCAGCTCCGATATCCCCGTTGGCTCAGGCCTCTCTTCTTCGGCCGCGGTGGAGATAGCGATGGCGTATGCCTTCCAGATCGCCGGAGATCTGGCTATCGATGGAGCGCAGAGAGCACTGCTGTGTCAGAAGGCTGAGAACGACTTTGTCGGCATGAACTGCGGCATTATGGACCAGTTCATTGTCTCCCTTGGCGAGCGCGATCATGCGCTCCTCATCGACTGCCGCACGCTGGAATACTCACCGGTACCGTTGCCCTCCGGATGCGACGTGGTCATCTGTGACACCAAAAAGCGGCGGGGCCTGGTAGATAGTGAGTACAACCGCCGCAGAGAAGAGTGCGAGCGCGGCGCAGGTATCCTGCAGGTGAGCGCGCTGCGCGACGTCTCGATGGATCAACTGCAGGCCCATCGCGACACCATGGACGAGATCACCTTCCGAAGGTGCCATCATGTCGTCTCCGAATGTCAGCGAACGCTTGATGCCGTGGATGCGCTCAGGGGCGGCTACGTGGCACGCTTTGGGCAGTTGATGAACGCCTCGCATGCAAGCCTCAGGGACGACTATGAGGTCAGCTGCGCTGAACTGGACGCCATGGTATCGGCAGCCTGGGACATGCCAGGCACGCTGGGAGCGCGTATGACAGGGGCAGGCTTTGGTGGCTGCACCGTCAACCTGGTGGATTCGGCCAGCACAGACGCGTTCGTCCGCGGTGTGACCCAAGCGTACACACGCGCCACAGGCATCATCCCGGAGGTTTACGTCTGCCAGGCCAGTGATGGTGTCCGCTTGATCGACTGACACACGACTGGCAGTACGCCATCAAGGGGTCAGGGCCGCCGTCGCCGCCAGATTTCGACTTCACTTCAGGTCCCGCTCCCGGAGAACCTGACTCGCATTGAGGTCAGACAAGGATGCCAACCGCAGCAGAGACGCTTTTCTGGCTTTCGGTGGCGCTCATCGTCTACACGTACGCCGGATACCCAGTGCTACTCGCCTGGCTGACGCGACCAGCGAAGCAGCCAGACGAAGATATCTGCTATCCCCATCTGGATGTGCTGATTGCTGCCTACAATGAGGAAGCAAGCATCGAGGCCAAGCTCATCAACACGCGAGCCCTGGCCTACCCCTCGGACAGGCTAACCATCACCGTGATCACGGACGGCTCCACCGATCGGACGCCTGATCTCGTCCGAGAACATGCCGGAGCGTCGGTGCGGCTATTGCATCGCCCCGAGCGCCAGGGCAAGGCGGCTGCGCTGGCCAGAGCGCTCCCCTATCTACACGGCGAAGCGCTGCTCTTTACCGATGCGAACTGCAGTCTGGCACCCGATGCTGCACGGCTCCTCGTTCGGCATCTCTCGGACCTTCGGGTGGGCGCGGTGAGTGGAATCAAGCGCATCCGCGGAACCGAATCTGGCGCCGAGAGAGAAAGCCTGTATTGGCGTTATGAGGGCTGGCTCAAGGATCTCGATGGACGGTTTGGCTCGGTGATGGGCGCCCCCGGAGAGATCTGGCTCGCGCGAAGGCAAGCCTACAGGCCACCGCCAGAGGACATCATTCTGGAGGACCTGTATACGTCGATGGATATCGTGGCCCGAGGATGGCGGATGTGCTACGAGCCCGGGGCAGTGTCCAGCGAGGAGGCCGCCCCTTCGCTGCAGGCAGAGTGGGAGAGAAGATCGCGCAATGCAGCTGGAGGGCTTCAGTGCATCTTTCGCCTGCGGCAGGTATGGCATGGCGGAGCCCGAACGGTCTTTCAGTTCCTGTCTCACCGCGTGCTCCGCTGGACCATGGCCCCGGCGGCCTTTGCGCTCCTCCCTGTCTGGACAGCCTGGTTGCTCCCAAGTCCCCTCTACCTGGCCTTTCTGCTGCTGGAGGGAGCCTTCGCATTGGCGGCCCTGGCAGGCTATGTTTTGGCCAGGAACGGCAGAAGCACAGGCTGGCTCGCGCTCCCGCTGCAGGTCGCCCTCCTTAACGGTGCGGCGCTGGCTGGCGCAGCCCGGCTCATTCGCGGCCGTCAGACCGTACTATGGGCCAAGGTACGTGATTGAGTCGGCGCATCAGCCCGCAGGGGCATCCACCTCGCGGCCCTGGTAGTGGCGCGCGTAGTAGGCCTGGTAATGATCTCCTGACCTGATCTTGCGCCACCACCAGGAGTTGTCCACATACCAGCGGACGGTTTCCTCCAGGGCGCCATCAAAGTCATGCCGCGGCCGCCAACCCAAGGCCTTGACCTTATCCACGTTCAGTGCGTAGCGCCGGTCATGTCCAGGCCGATCGGTTATGTATTGCAGGAGGGATTCGGGCTTGCCGAGGATCGCCAACAGCTTGCGAGCCATGTCGATATTCCGGGTCTCCGTGCCGGTTCCCAGGTTATAGATCTCGCCCAACTGGCCGCGATGCAGCACCACGTCGATCCCCTCGCAGTGATCGCCCACGAACTGGTAATCGCGCATTTGGCGGCCGTCCCCATAGATCGGAAGAGGCCGATCATCTAGAGCATTCGTCACAAAGAGAGGCACCACCTTCTCGGGATACTGGTAGGGGCCGATGCTGTTGGAGCCTCGCGTGATCGTCACAGGGAGCCCGAAACTGGTATAGTAGGCGAGGACCATGAGATCTCCGCCCGCCTTGCTGGCCGAGTAAGGGCTCCGTGTCTCAATGCGATCTGTCTCGACCGAAGCCCCCTCCAGAACTTGGCCGTAGACCTCGTCTGTACTGACCTGGTGGTAGCGCTCCAGATGGAGCTCCCTCGCGGCCTCCAGGAGAACATAGGTCCCGTACACATCGGTCATCACAAAGCTGCCCGCATCGGAGAGGGATCGGTCCACGTGCGTCTCGGCTGCAAAGTTCACGATGGTATCGATCTGGTGGGCGAGGATCGTCTGGCGGACGTGCTCTCCATCGCAGATATCGCCCTGCACAAAGGCATATCGCGGATCAGAGGCGACGTCCTTGAGATTATCGAGATTGCCGGCATAGGTCAGCTTGTCATAGACGACGATCGAGTACTCGGGGTGCTCGCGCAACATGTGGTGCACAAAGTTGGAGCCGATAAAACCGGCACCGCCGGTCACCAGTATGCTCTTCATCAATAGCCTCTCTTCGGTGGCAGAGTGTGCCCCTGGCAACCACCTGCAGGGGTGCTTTCCACCGGATTCTATGCGCCCGGGCGTGCTGTGCCAAGCGAACCTTAAGTGCCAGGCGCATAGCGCTCGCCAGGGGCGCCACCGGTGATCGAGGAGACCCTCGCCCGCCTCCAGGATCTGCCCGAGTATCAATGACGGATCTGTCACATAGAGGTGATCGCCGCTCGTGAGGCGCGCTACGGAGAGCTCAGCCGTCCCCTGCCGCAAGCGCTCCAGAGCATTCTGACTCGGCACGGGCTGCTCCCGCTCTACGCTCACCAGGCGGCCGCCCTTGACGCCATTCGCTCCGGCGAACACGTGCTCATCTCGACAGGAGCGGCCAGCGGCAAGACACTCTGCTACAACCTTGCCACCCTCGAAGCGCTTCTGGCCGACCCCATGTCCCGTGCGCTGTACATCTATCCCACCAAGGCGCTGGCTCAGGACCAGGCGCGGGCCCTGGGCGGTCTGATCGATGGCAGCCGCATAGCCGACCTGCGCTTCGGCGTCTATGACGGTGACACCGCCCCCCCCGTGCGGACGCGGCTGCGGCGGCACGCGGCGATCATTCTGTCCAATCCAGACATGCTCCATGCCGCGATGTTGCCTAATCACACTTCCTGGGCCACATTCCTGCGACACCTGGCCTACATTGTCCTGGATGAGATCCATATCTATCGGGGAGTGTTCGGATCCTACGTGGCCCTGCTGATTAGGCGGCTACGTCGCCTGGCGGAGCAGTACGGCGCAGAGCCTCGGTTCGTCCTCTGTTCCGCTACCGTGGCCAACGGGCGCGAACACGCCGAACGGCTCGTCGGCGCCCCGGCAACCACGATAGATGACGACGGATCGCCCTCCGGGCGGCGCCGGTTCGTGCTCTGGAATCCTCCGGTGACGGATCCCGCTCGCGGCATCCGTCATAGCACCAACGCCGAGGCGGGCAACTTACTGGCCACTCTGGTCCAGAGCGGCATCCGCACCATCGCCTTTGTGCGTGCTCGCCGTCTTGCGGAGCTGATATGCCTGCATGCCCAGAGAAATGTCGCCAGAGAGCTCGGACTTGGCCGGCCGGATCGCGCCCTATCGGGCCGGATACCTACCCGCCGATCGGCGACGCATCGAGAGCCGCCTCGCCTCGGGCGATCTGCTGGCAGTGGCGGCCACGAATGCCCTGGAGCTTGGGATCGATGTAGGCCAACTCGCCGCCACCCCGCTGGTGGGCTTCCCGGGCACGATTGCCAGCATGTGGCAGCAGGCCGGCCGCGCGGGCAGGGGCACTCGGGACTCACTGACGGTCCTGCTGGCCTACACCAACCCGCTGGACCAGTACTTTATGAGGCACCCGGAGGCGCTGTTCCAGCGCCCGCCGGAGCATGTGCTGGTACATCCCTCGAATCCCCACCTGCTTTGCGCACATCTGTTGTGCGCTGCCTACGAGGCCCCGCTGACTGAGCACGACCAAGTGCTCTTTGGCCTCGGCATGGAGGCCGTGCGAGATCAGCTGGTGAGCCAGAGCCTGCTGGAGACACGTGATTCGCGCTGGGTCTACCCGTGGGAGGGGCGCCCGCATGATCGCGTCAGTCTCCGGAGGGCAGATGGCTCGCCCTTTGTGCTGCTGGATTCTTCGCACAATGGCCGGGGGCTGGAGGAACTGGATGCCACCTCTGCCTTCTTTCGGGTGCACCCGGGGGCGATCCATCTTCACCAGGGGCGCCTGCACTTGATCTCTGAGATGGACATCGTCCATTGCCCGGTGTGGGCGCTCCCCACGGACGCGACCTACTACACCGAGCCCATCGAAGATAACCAGGCCCAGGTCATCCGATCGGAACGGTCACGGACAGATCTGACCGCGCCCGTGTTCCTGGGGCGGGTGCGCGTGACGGCGCAGGTAACGGGATACCGCCGGCATGAGCAGTTCACCGGAACGGTTCAGGGTGAGGAGAGCCTGGAGCTACCTCTGCAGTCCTACGAGACACAGGCGCTCTGGTTCGGCCTGCCAGGCTCGCTCCCGCGGGAGATCGCGAGCCAGGGGCTCGACCTAGCGGGCGGGATTCACGCGGTGGAACACGCGATCATCGCCATGCTACCTCTATATGCCATGTGCGACAGAAACGACATCGGTGGCGTATCCACGCTTGTGCATCCTGATACGCGAGCACCTCAGGTATTCGTGTACGACGCTCACGCCGGGGGAGTGGAAATCGCGGAGAAGGGCTTTGAGATCCTGCGTGACCTATGGGAGAGTACGCTGAGACTCGTGACCGAATGCCCTTGTACCGAGGGTTGCCCTTCTTGCATCCAGTCACCCAAGTGCGCCAACAACAACGATCCTCTCGACAAGGCCGCGTCTATCTGGATCCTGCGACGCTTGCTGAGCGATCAGGGCTCATAGATCGTCTCGACCTCGTTCTCAAACCCTTCATCGGGTTCGCGCATCTCCAGATAGACTTCCCCAAAAGACCTCTCCTGGGTAGCACGTACGCGCTGTTGCTTGATCAACTCCAGCAGAGCCAGAAAGGTCACGATGATCTCCAGCCGGCTGCGGGCCGAGCGTAACAGCGTGCTAAAACGCGCACGGGGGTAGCGCTGCACACGATCCAGGATCCGCGCGATGCAGTCGCCGATATGTACACTGATGGGCGAGACGACGCCATCCACGGGCTTGGTGTCGGGCTGGGCATCCAGGAGTTGCTGTAATGCGGACACCAACTCGTCCACACTCACGTCGCCGGGCCTCAGGCGAGGCTCCAGTTTCGGCGCCGGCACGGCCCGTGAATAGGCCTTTCGTCCGCGTTCCTCGATCTCACGCAGAACGGAGGCGGTCTGCTTGAACCGCTTGTACTCCCGCAGCTGGGCTACCAGATCGTCCTCGCTCTCGAGTTGGTCATCATCGGCGAGATCATCATCCGGGCGAGGCAACAGCACGCGGGACTTTATCACCAGCAGGCGTCCCGCTACCTGCAGAAAGTCCGCCAACTGAGCCGCCGATCGCTCGCGGATGGTAGCCAGGTACGCGAGATACTGGTCGGTCACCAGCGCCAGAGAGACCGCGGTGATATCCAGTTCCTCCCGCTCGATCAGCCGAAGAAGAAGATCCAGCGGCCCCTGATAGACTTCGAGCTCAACCTGGTACGGGCTCATGCACTCCCCCGGTGTGGTAGATCACATGATAGCCCAACCCTTGGGGACTGTCGATACCGGGGATGCAACCTCCTCATTCACTCGCCCGCCTGGCCAAGAGCGGCTATGCTGGCAACGACCCATCCCCTGACAGGAGCACACCATGTTCCGCCTAAAGCCCGACTACGAACAGACCCGGCACCGCATAGAGGCGTTCTGGGAGCGCGAAATCGTGGACAGGCCTGTGGTCCAGTTCCCGCTGGCCAAGCCGAAGGAGGAGCACGTACCCGTACCCCCCTCGGCGCACGAATCCTTACGGGATCGCTGGCTCGATCCCGCGTACCAAGCGCAGTCCGTACTGGCGAGCCTAAGCAACCAGCTGTACCTGGGCGACACTCTACCCGTCGCGATGCCGAACCTGGGCCCGGAGGTCTTTTCCACTTTCTATGGATGTCCCCTGCACTTTGGCGAGACCACCGCCTGGACTGATCCGGTGCTCCAGAGCTGGGATCAGATGGATGGTGTTCAGCTCGACACAAAGAGCCCTTACCTCGCCAAGCTACACGAACTGACTGACGCGTTCCTCGAAGCCGGGCGCGGCGTGTTCATCACCGGCATGACGGATTGGCATCCGGGAGGTGACTGGCTGGCTGCGCTTCGAGATCCCTCGAACCTGGCGATGGACTTGATCACGGATCCCGACCGCGTCCTGCAGATGCTTTCCCGCGGCGAGGCGGACTATGCGCTTATCTATGAGGTGTTCTTCCGCAAGCTCCGCGACGCAGGCCAGCCGATCAGTACATGGCTCCCACTCATCTCAGATGAGCGCTACTACGTGCCATCGAACGACTTCTCTTGCATGATCTCGCCGGCCATGTTCGAGCGCTTTTTCCTCCCGGGTTTGGCTCGTGAGTGTCAGTTCCTCTCACGCTCCATATACCATCTCGATGGTCCCGGGGCACTCCGACATCTGGACGCGATCCTGAGCATCTCCGCACTGGATGCTGTTCAGTGGGTGTGCGGGGCTGGAAACGAGGGCTATGCGCGCTGGGTAGACGTCTATCGCCGGATTCAAGCCGCCGGCAAAGGCGTGGAAGTGATATGCACGTATCCTGAAGTCGAGCAGGTGCTGGAAACACTCTCGGCACGCGGCCTCTTTATCAGCGTACAGGGCGTGCCCTCTCGCGAAGCCGGGTTGTCTCTTCTTCAGCGCGTAGAGCGCTGGTGCACGGGGAGGCAGTGGTCCGGCTGCTAGCGTCGTCTTGACGTACGCCGTTGCCATTGCAGCCGGGCACACCTATACTCGCTCACGTGGCCGCTCAAACCGCCCCAGTGCTGAGGGATGAGTAAACATGATCAAGATCGCGATGATCGGCGCAGGGAGCATCGGATTCACTCGTCGTTTGATGATGGACATCCTGGCCGTTGAGGAGTTGCGCGATACCGAGTTCTGGTTCATGGACATCAGCGCTGAGAACCTCGAAATGGTGACCAACCTGAGCCGTAAGCTCATCTCCGATAACGAGCTCAGCGCACGCATCGTGCCGACGACAAACCAGCGCGAGGCCATCGCCGGAGCCGACTATGTGTTCTGTACGGCGCGGGTTGGCGGACTCGAGGCCTTTGGATACGACGTGGAAATACCGCTCAAGTACGGCGTGGATCAGTGCGTGGGCGACACGTTAGGTCCTGGAGGCGTCTTTTACGCACTGCGCACCATACCCGTATTGCTCGACATCGCGCGAGACATGCGGGACGTGGCTCCCCACGCTCTACTCCTGAACTACTCGAATCCCATGGCCATGAACTCCTGGGCCGTGCGCCGAGCAGGAGGGGTGTTCTACGTGGGCTTGTGCCACGGAGTCCAGGGAGGGCACGAACTGATCGCCAAGGCCCTGGGCCTTCCGGCAGAAGAGGTCGACTATGTCTGCGCTGGGATCAACCATCAGACTTGGTACATCCAGGTCACCCACCGGGGCAAGGATATGCTTCCTCTCCTGTACGAGGCCATATCCCGCAACCCGGAAATCGCACCCCACGAGCCTGTGCGCTTGGATATCCTCAAGCGCTTTGGTTATTTCTCCACCGAATCCAACGGGCACCTGTCGGAGTACGTACCTTGGTACCGCAAGCGCCCTTCCGAGCTGGCCAGATGGATCCATCCCGATGTCTGGATCGATGGGCCTACCGCGGGCTACCTGAACCATTGCCGCTCCCAGGCCGACATCTACCGGGAAATGTACCCCAAGTGGATGAGCGGGGAGATCGAGCACATACGCATGGGTGATCGCTCGACCGAGCACGGCTCGTACATCATAGAGGCGCTGGAGACGGGCCGGATCTACCGGGGGCACCTGAACGTGGAAAACCACGGGTTGATCAGCAACCTGCCCGATGGCTGCACCGTCGAGATCCCGGCCTACGTCGACCGCAACGGCATCCATCCCGCCTTTGTGGGTCCTCTGCCCGAGCCGTGCGCGGCCACCTGCCGGGCGAGCATCAACGTTCAGCAGATGGCGGTACAGGCCGCACTGACAGGCGATCGCGAGCTGGTCAAGCTGGCGTTACTTCACGACCCGCTCACGGCTGCCGTCTGCTCACCCGATGAGATCTGGGCCATGGCCGACGAGATGTTCGAGGCACTGTCTCCCTGGCTGCCGCAGTTCAACGGGTCCGGAGCGACATGGCCGGATATCGCACAGCCCAATCAGGGCGCTCTCCGCCTGGTTCGGCCAGCCGGGGATGGCGGCCCTCCGAGCCTCGCTGCGGGATAGGCCCGACGAGCGCCCAGATGGGCGGCCTCCACGGATCGGCCCCACCGCGCCGAGGAAGCGACCGCAGCCAGGCCGGCCCCCCGTATGCACAGCGCTTGCCGTTCAGGTCGCCAGCCAGCCCCCGTCGACGGCCAGGATATGCCCGTTGACAAAGTCCGATGCGTCTGAAGCGAGGAACACGACGGGGCCGAACAGGTCCTCAAGCTCGCCGGGACGCTTCATGGCGATACGGCTCAGTATCCAGGCCCTGGTGTTCGGATCATCCAGCATGGGGGCCGCCATGGCCGTGCGGGTAAACACCGGCGCCAGTCCGTTGACGTTTAGGCCCCGCGGACCCCACTCTATCGCGAGCGAGCGTGTCAGCTGGTTGACGGCGCCCTTGCTTGGGGCATAGGCCGCGTCCTGGGCTCGCCCCTGGAACCCGCGCACCGAAGAGACATTGATGATCCTGCCCCTGCCTTGCGCGAGCATCAGACGGGCGGCATGCTTGCAGCACAGGAATACCGACCTGAGGTTGACGTCAATCACCCGCTGCCAGGCATCGGCATCGAAATCGATGATCGGCTGCAGGTGAACGATCCCCTGGCTGTTCACCAGGATATCCACCCGCCCGTAGGTACCGCTCATGTGCTGCATGAGCCCCATTACGTCGGCTTCCACGGTGGCATCGGCCGCATAGGCGGTTCCCCGGCGGCCAAGCTCACAGATCGCCTGGGCCGTCTCCTCCAAGCCTTCGGGACCCCTGCTGGCCACGCACACGTCCGCCCCGGCGGCAGCGAGGGCCAGAGCCATCGCCCTCCCCAGCCCCTTGGTGCCCCCGACGACCAGCGCCGCGCGTTCATCGAGCCGGAAGAGGCTGGGCACTGCCCTGACCGCTTCCGTCAATCGGGCGAGCTCGTTGCCATCTTTCATCAGAGCCTCCTCACGTGGATAGGCCGATTCTAGACGTGCCGGCGGACACGCGTCAACCAGCGAAGAGACGAAAGAAGCGTGGCGCCGTCCTGTACCGGAAGGACAGAAGAAAGCCGGGGCGCGTTTGACTACGCGCCCCGGCTGCGATATACGCCTACCGATCACTCGATCTCGTACATCACCTGCAACTGCAGTGTGTACTCGAGTTCGCCCGCCGAGATCGGGCCAGCACCGCCGCCACCCATCCCCATGGCTGCCTCACGCATCACGGGGTAGGTCGAAGCCCCGATCACTTCGCTTACGCTGATCACGTCTCCCACCTCGACGCCTACCAGTTCAGCCAGCTCCTCCGCTCTTGCCTTGGCATCGGCTGCAGCCAGAGAGCGCGCCTCACTGGCCAGCTCCACTTTGTCCTCGATGGAGAACGTGATCCCATGAATCGAGTTGGCTCCGTTCTCGATGGCCGCATCCAGGAGTGTGCTCAAGATGTCGAGATCGCGCACCGTGACAGTGACCGTGTTGTTCACTCGATAGATGGGCGCCGACTCACCGGCGATCAGCTCGCGCGAGCCATAGTCGGTCCAGACGCTGTAGCCGCTGGTCCGAATGTCGGCCGCCTTGACGCCTTCGGCCTCAAACGCTTCGAGCAGAGCTTCCATGATCTCCGCCGACTCTCCGGTCGCCTCCTGAACCGAGTCACCAACCGTCTCCACGCCGATGGTCGCGACGGCCTGATCCGGATCGGCGGAAACGGTTCCCTCGCCGACCACTGTGATCGTGCGCGGCAGGCTCGCCACAGCCGAAGCAACCGGAGTCGTCTGAGCCGCCACTCCCATGATGCCTGGCAGCGCATAGAGCCCGCCGAGGACCAACAAACCGATAACGATGCCCATAGCCACGAAACTGTACCTTCGCATGTTCATCCTCCGAGCGTTGTGTTCTGCGTACACCTATAAAGACGTTCCAAGGCGCCCGAGGGTTCCCAGTCCGTGTCCACTCAAATGATAACGTCACCGAGCGATGGTCATTCACTCATTTGATAGCGTCACCGGACGCCCTCCTCCTGTGGTGTGGGGACAGAGGTGAGAAGGGTCTGATAGACATCCTCGG
>Ga0123333_10001144_pt1 | contig 28062 bp, 18 predicted proteins | sample BioC12SIPDNA_3_FD_89957 | JGI IMG/M metagenome (GOLD analysis project Ga0123333, IMG submission 89957) | Anaerobic biogas reactor microbial communites from Washington, USA - Biogas_R2_B C12 SIP DNA | ecosystem: Engineered > Bioreactor > Anaerobic > Unclassified | place: Washington, USA... | reverse complement strand
TGCACTCGCCCGCGATGAAAGAGCTCGCGCTGGTAACCGATCGTCCGTGGGAAGGCAACATGTGCGGCGGCTACAAGACCTACTTTCACGACCGTAGCGGCTTCCGTATGTATTACCAGGCGTGGAACGGTGTCATTGTCGAGGAGGATGGCAAGGCCCGCATGCAGGAAGCTCCCATCCGCATCGGCTACCTCGAGAGCGACGACGGCATCAACTGGCGCCGTCCGTCGCTGGGGGTGGTCGAGTTTGAGGGCTCGACGGACAACAACATCACCTTCGACGGCATCGGAACCGAGTGCAAGGGCGTTCACGGATTCGCGCCGTTCAAAGACACTAACCCCGCCTGCTTGCCGGAGGCGCGCTACAAGGCCCTGGGCGCGAACGCGGGGGTGTGGCCGCTCAAGCTCTATGCGCTCCAGTCGCCGGATGGCATTCGCTGGTCGCTCATGTACGAGGAGCCGCTTGCCGTAAAGGGCGCCTTCGATTCGCAGAACCTCGCATTCTGGGATGCCACGCGCGACGAATACCGGGCCTACGTGCGTGATTTCTCCGCGAAATCGCTGCGCGGTATCCGAACGTGCACGTCGCCTGACTTCCTCCATTGGAGCGAGGCTGAATGGCTGGCGTTCCCCGGAGCGCCAGAAGAGCAGCTCTATACAAACCAGGTGCTGCCCTACTACCGCGCTCCCCATCTCTTCCTCGGCTTCCCGGCGCGCTACGTCGAGCGGCCTTGGTCGCCGACTATCGAGGCGCTGCCCGAGCCGGCGCACCGCCGTCTGCGCGCCCGAGTCAGTGAGCGCTATGGCGCCGCGATTTCCGACGCCTTGTTTATGGCGAGTCGCGACGGGCGCACCTTCAAGCGCTGGGATGAGGCTTTCATCCGTCCGGGCCTGCGTCCGGTGGGGAGCTGGGCTTACGGGGATTGCTACATGGGGTGGGGCATGTTGGAGACGCGGTCGGATGTCACAGGTGCGCCCAACGAGCTCTCGCTCTTCGCCACTGAGGGGTATTGGCGCGGGAAAGCCAACGCCATCCGCCGCTACACACTGCGTATCGATGGCTTCGTCTCGCTGCACGCGCCCCTTGGGGGTGGGGAGCTGGTGACGAAGCCTTTCACGTTCAGCGGGGCGGCGCTGCTGCTGAACATCTCCACATCTGCGGGCGGTGGCGCCCGCGTGGAGATTGAGACGGCAGATGGTTGCCCTCTCGAAGGGTTCGGGCTTGACGACTGCGTCGAGATCATCGGTGATGACCTGGCCTTTCCCGTCCGCTGGCGAGGCGATCTCCGCACACTGGTCGGCCAGCCGGTTCGACTGCGATTCGTCCTGCGTGATGCCGATCTGTATAGCTATCGCTTTGCCCTAGCAGAGCGGGAGCGCGGGTAGGCAGCGCAGCAGAGCAAGGGAATAAGGGGAGGCGCAATGGGAAGGCACGACGACTTCATGATGGAGGCTCTCGTGGATTTTCCGGATGACGCCCTTGGCGCTCCGGAACCGATTACCGTTGCACACATCGATGCGATGATGCGGCGGCTGGCCGAATGTGGTGTTCGCCGGGTGAGTTGGGGTTACTACGCTGACGGCCTCGGCGGCTTTCTGACCCCGACGCACGATCCGCAATGGTCGAACCTTGCGCGCACCTACCAGGCGCTCGGACAGAACCCACTGGCGGTCGCTGTGGCGGCGGCCCATCGCTACGGGCTGGAGCTGTTCGCCTACTTCAAGCCGTACGAGACCGGTCCTGCGTGTCTGTTTCCCATGGGATCGCTTGAGGCCGCAGCCTACGGACGGCTGGATCAGGTTGGTGGCCGCATGACGTGGATACACCCGTTCGTCGCTAACCACCCGCACCTGCGCATCAAGCGGCGGGCGGATGACCCGGTACCCGATGCCAGCCAGGCTGCCATCGCTTCCATGAAGCTGCGCAAATCCGACAGCGCACCGACCCGCATCACCGGTGAGCATCTAAAGATCTGGGTCAGCGATCTGAACCACCGCTATCGCGTGCTCGATGTTCCTTTCACATTTGTGGATAGCGTGGAGGCCGGACGGGACGGGCCGCAGCGCGTTCTGACGCTCAGTGGGCTGGATCTGCGGACCCCTTACGTGCTCGTCACCACCGATTTCACCGAGGGCCCTGCCGACTTCGCCAACAACGCGCTTGAGATGGTCACAGCATGCGATGCGGATGGACGTGAGCTTCCCTGCGAGGTTGCGACCGGTTGGGCGGTGTGGTTTGCCGACCGGGTCGATTTCCGGAGCTGGGGCGTGATGTTCGACACAGGCTGGAGTGGTGTTGCGCCGGTGTGTCTTGACGAACCCAACGCCGGCGGCCGAGACGGCTTCGTGGCCATCGCCCGCGGTCGTAACGCATATTTGCCGGGCGCTCTGTGCGAGACAGAACCTGAGGTACAGGCCTTCTGGCTGAGCTGTATCCAGAGCATGCTCGATGCCGGTGTTGACGGCATCGATTTTCGCGAGGAGAACCACAGTACGCACACGGACCATCCCCTGGACTACGGCTTCAACGATGCCGTCATCGCCAGGTGCAGGGAGCGGGGAGGGGTCGATCTGGCGACGATCGCCGCCGTGCGCGGTGATGCCTACACCAGCTTCCTGCAACGGGCCAAGCGGCTCATCAACGGCCGGGGTAGAACGATGCGCATTCATTTCCAGATCGACTGGTACCGTTCTGATCCGGATGTCGGGCGGCTGCCTGCATATCCGGCCAACATCGACTTCCAATGGCGGCGGTGGATCGACTTGGGGCTGACCGATTCAGCGGTCCTGCGCTTCTTTGCCCTGCCGTTCGACTGTGTGTTCAATGATGCCGTCGCGCACGAGCTGGTCGACCGCTGCCGGGCCGGTGGCATTCCGATCACGGTCAACCGCTACATTCACCGCGAGACGTTGGTCGATGAGGTCCGGCGTGTCAAGGAGGATGGGCGTTTCGCGGGTTTCATCCTCTATGAGACCAACAGCTTCATGGGGTTTGATACCGCCGGCGGATGCACGATCACGGCACCTGAAGTTGTGGAGCTATGCCGTTGAGGACAACGATGGCCACCTGCCGTTGCCTCCACGCCTCGCTTGACGATTCCAGGCCCTACGCCATCATAGCGATTGAATTGACGCGGGCACAGAGCCCCGGGTTTCTACGCTGTTTCCCATTCCCACGATCTACGAGGAACCGATTATGAGCCAATCTTCCTGGTATCGAAGTCGCTATCGCCGCATGTTGGTCGATATGCATATCCCCGACTGGGATCAGGGCTTTCTGGCCCGATATGATCCCCAGACCATGATCGAGCGGTATGTGCAGGCGCGCGTCAATGCCGTGATGTTCTACTGCCAGTCGCACGTCGGACTCTGCTACTGGCCGACGAAGATCGGGACGCAACACGCCAACCTCCGCGGGCGCGATGTTGTTGGCGAGTTGCTGGCGCTGCTCAAGGAACGGGACATCGCAGCGACTGCTTACTACTCGCTTGTCTTCAACAATCAAGCCCTGCTCGAGCACCCCGATTGGGCTATCATGCCGGCCCAAGGCTACCGAAGGCCAGGGCGCTATGGCCACGTCTGCCCTAACAACCCCGATTATCGGGCCTTTGCTTTGGCACAAACTGAGGAGCTGGTCACCGGGTATGACTTTGATGGCTTCTTCTTCGATATGACCTTCTGGCCCGCCATCTGTGTCTGCCCGCACTGTCGCCGGCGCTACCTAGAGGAGACGGGGAAGCCTATCCCGCTCACGATCGACTGGCTCTCGCCGGATTGGTGCGCCTTCCAGGCGGCGCGCGAACGATGGATCAGTGAACTGGCTGAGATGTTCACCGCGCAAGCGCGGCTCCGTAACCCGGACATGCCGGTCTATCATAACTTCGCCACCGCGTTGTCGGGATGGTTGCCGGCTGTTCCCTTCTCCTCCGCGACACACCACACTTTTCTTGGTGCGGACTTCTACGGCGACCGGGTGGAGCAACTCGTTGCCTGCAAGACGATGCTGAATCTGAGCGAATATCATCCCATCGAGTTCATGACCTCACGCTGCTCGACCGTCTTCAATCACGTGACCACGAAGCCAGAGGCGGAGATGGCGCTGCAGGCCTATGCTGCTCTGCTCTTCTCGGCCGCTTTTCTTTTCATCGATGCCGTTAACCCAGACGGTACGGTCGAGCCGGAGACCTACGCCCGCATCGGAGAGATCTTCGCACAGACCGCGCCATACGAGCCCTATCTGGGCGGGGCGTCGGTCGAGGACGTCGCCGTCTACTTCAGCGATTCCTCGCGGGCGGACATCTCCCAGAGCGGTATACCTCTCGATCAGGCCGCATGGGGGCAGTCGCCGCATACACAGGCCGTGCGTGGTATGTGCCGCCTGCTGCAACAGGCACATTTGCCCTTCGGCGTCATCACCCGCAAGCAGTTCACAGCTCTCGACCGGTACAAGGTCGTTGTGCTCCCCGATGTCACACGAATGGACGCTGATGAAGTGTCGGCGATCCGGTCGTATGTCCGCAGCGGCGGTCGGGTGTACGCCAGTGGGATGACCTCGCTCACTGAGACGCGGGGAGTTCGCCACGACGACTTCATGCTTGCCGATGTATTCGGCTCTCACATGGACGGTATCGATCCTGGGACCGTCGTCTATCTCAAGCCGGCCTCGCGAGCGATGGCTAAACGCATCCTGCCCCAGAAGTACGTTCAGTACGACGGGACGACGCTCTACCTGGAACCACAGCCGGAGGGCGACGTGCTGGCCACGCTCAGCTTGCCCTACGGCAGCCCGGAACGTGGCTCGGTCTTCGATCAGTCGTGGGCGAGTATCCATACTTCCCCACCCTGGCTTGACACGGACCGCCCTACGCTCGTCCGACACCGGTATGGGAAGGGGGAGGTCATCTATTGCGCAGCCGCGTTGGAGGCTGAAGAGAGCGACGTCAACACCCGTTTGCTCGTCGCGCTGATGCGTGATCTGTTGGATACCCCTTCGTACACGGCTGAGGCGCATCCGGCGGTGTGGATGAACGTGATGCATCAACCTGATCAAAACCGGTATCTCATCGGCTTTCTCAATGCGCAGAGCCAGGTGCCCCCTATGCCCGTCGCGCAGATTGCCTTCACCCTGTGCCCACCAGCGGGGGCACGGTTCACGACGTTAGTGCGGTTACCTGACGAGGCGCCGATCTCGTTTGCCACCACTGACGACGGCGTTTTGCACGCTACGGTCGATGCGGTGCCGATCTTCGCGCTGCTGATGGCCAGTTACGCGCAGGCTTGACGGCGACGAAGCTGAGAAGTGTTCCTATGACCTCCAAGGATCGCCTATTGAGTGTTCTCTCGGGGGAGAGCGTGGACCCGCCCCCGGTCGTGCTCCACAGCTGGGGTGACTACAAGGTTGAGTTCGCCGGCTACCACCCGAAGTTTCAGTACTACCAGGGCGGGGAGGAGCTGGCGGAGATCGAGCGCGTTTTCTACGAGCGTTTCCGGCCCGACTGGATACACCTCGGATCGGCGGGCTGGCGCGGTTTCTGGACGCGCGCCAGACGGGTTGAGGGCAAGCGCGCCTTCATCCGCAGCGGCGATGGCGCCCGGTGGATCGAGATACGGGACGACTACACCCTCGCCGATCCTGGTGAACTTCCGTCGGAGGGGGCTGCTCCCCGACTGCGACTCGAGTCCAGAGCCGCTATTGACGATTATTACGCTGCGATGTGTCCATCGGCCGACGTCATTCTCGATTCCGGACGGTTCGACCACCTGAAGCGCATCGCCAGCGCGTACGGCGACCGGGTGCTGATCGCACTCAACGACGGCGCGCCTGGCTGGGTGCCTGGATACTCGTTCGAGGATCTGGCGATTGCGTGCGTCGAGGAGCCCGACCTGGTGGCGTATCATATCTTCAAGGCCTGCGAGTGCTTTCTGAACGACGTGCGTGCGGCACATGCCGCCGGCGCGCACGCCTACATCTTCTCCGAGGGCTTTCCTCACAGCCTGGACACGCTTTCGCCTGTCATGCACGAGCGGTTGGAGGGCGACGCCCGGCGCTGGTTTTACGCGGAGGTTCGCAAGATCGGTGTGCTGCCCATCGGCTATTGGTTGGGCGATGTGCGCCCGAACATGGGGCTGCTCAACAGCCTTGCCATGGCCGGGTTGATGATCGAAGAGGACAAGAAAGGCTTCGCCCTGGACCCCGTCGAGATTCGGCGGCTGTTGCGTCCCGAGATCTGCCTCTTCGGCAACCTCGACAGCGCGCTGCTCTTCCGCGGCACGCCGTCTGCTATCCGGGCCGGGGTTCGCCGTCACGTGATGGCTGCCGCCGAGGGGCCGTTCGTCGTGGCGAATGGGTCACCGTTGATCATCGGCACGCCTCCCGAGGCGATCGACGTATTTCTGGATGAAGCGCGGAAAGGAGTTACGTATGAGACAGTTTGATATTGCCCCGTTCGCGTTGCCGAACGGTCCAGCCGGTGAGTTGCGCTTCGAGGAGGCGCGTGATGTTGACGCAGTCGAGGTTGTCTTCGTGGGACTGGTGCTGCCGGCGGTGCGGATTCAGTACATGCGCAAGGTGTGGCCCCACTCGCGCATAGAGCATCCCGGCAACCTGGACCGCGAGCGCCCGATGAGCTTCGGGTGGTCGCCCATTGACGACCTGTTCACCCCCGAGTGGGTGGATGCCGCCGTCGATGCAATGTCGGTGGGCCCGCAGACGCTGCGTTGCACCTTCAAGCCCCTGCGGAACGAGATCCCCGACTTCCCCGACGCGGAGGCGTATGACGTCACCTTCCGGCGCACGGTCGGCGTGCGCGTCATTGTGAGCGATGCCGCCGTCCGCACGATCCGAGTCTTCACCCGCTCGCAACCGACGCGGACCCCGCTGCGCGTCGAGCTGCACGCCGGCACTCGAACGCCTGCTGAGGTCATCGCCGTCTCCGGCTACAATGCTGCTGTGCGTCGTGTGACGGCCGGACCCGGTACTCACGTCGTGCGCCGGAGAGTGCACGTCGATGATGCACGTGCGGCATCGTTCGAGCTCGCGGTCGCGCATATGCTCCCTGCGCACCGCTACGCCCACGACGACGGTCACCTGCATTTCGCCCTGGGGGACGACGCCTTCACGGTCTCGCTGGCGGCCCTGGAGGCGGAGGGGCCGATCTGGTATCCCGAAGCCGGCGTCTACATCGCTCGCGCCGACGACCCCGAGACCTTCGAGCAGTACCGCGCGCGCGTTGCGGGGAAGCAGACGATCGCGCGCAAGGTCGCCGCCCTGCCCGAGCAGTCGCTCGCCGGCGCGATGAACGGCCAGCCACGCGCGCATCCGATCCCGTACTGCTTTGGATGTAAGCACGCCCGTCAGAAGTTCTGGGTCGAGCCGCACGGCGACATCTACCTGACTGCATGGCCGGTGCTCAGGCCGCCCGGTCGTGATACGCTCCGCTGGAAGAATGAAGGCGATGCGCGGTTCCTCTTTGGGCTCGACCGCTGGGCGCCCGAGGGGCGGCACAACGATCCCTGGCCCGTGATGGGATACACTCTGCAGTTCCGGTGCGACGATGTCCGCGTGCAGCAGAAATGCTTCGCAGTCCCTTTGGCCCGATCCATCCTGGAAGGCGAGCCAGCGCCAGACGACACGATTGTGGCCCTGGTGCGCTTTAGCTTCGAGAACACGGGCGACCGGAGCGTGACGGCAGAGCTGCCCGTCGCGTATAGCCACAAGACGGCACGAGCCAGCAACCGCCGGGATGAACTGGCCCACGCGGTTCGCCGGCAGACCGACACGCTGGTTCCTCTCTGTGAGCGCGAGAAGCTGGCGGTCCAGGGCGACCGCGTGGTCGGTGAGTTCCAGGGGGCGGCAGTTCTGCGTCTGGCGTTTCAAACCGATATGGAGGTCGTTGAGGCCGAGGACGGTGTGTGCTTCCGGAGAGCACTGCAGCCTGGCGAGCGCTGTGAACTGCTGCTGCGTATTCCGTATGTCGCGCTCGAATCCGGAGCCGAGATGGAAGCGCTGGGCGGGCTGGACTTCGCGCGGTGCTACGACGAGATGGCACAGTACTGGCGCGCAGAGAGCCGCAAGGGCGCACAGATCTACACGCCGGATCCTCACCTGAACGCTGCCTACGCCGGGCACCTGCCGATCGTTCTGCTCACCGACCTGGGCTACCCGGACGGATCGGGGATCGTCAATACATCGGTGGGGACCGCGACCTATGGCAACTACACCAACGAGTCCGTGATGATCATCGAGGAGCTGGAGCAGCGCGGGCTGGTCGAGGAGGTACGCCGCCGGCTCGCTGTGTGGACGCGCTTCCAGGGGACGGTCGGCCTTATCGGGCGCTTTACCGATCACGAGGGCGTCTTCTTTGGTGCTGGCGGGTTGGAGTCGGGGCACAGCTACAACCAACACCACGGCTGGGCTCTCTGGTACCTGGCGCGCCATTATCTGCATACCGGCGACCGCGAGTGGTTCGCCGGCGTGGTCGATAACGTAGTGCGCGGCGCCGACTGGATCATCCGGCAGCGCCAGGAGACTCGTGTCGAGCTGCCGCACTCCCGCGGCTGGGAGCGCGGGTTCCTTCCGGCAGGCGCGCTCGAGGATGTGGACGACTTCTTCTACTGGCTGAGCACCAACAGCCTCACGTGGCGGGGGCTGGACAGCGCCGCGATGGCGCTTGAACGGTTCGGGCACCTGGAGGCCACCCGAGTTCGTCGGGAGGCCGATGCCTTCCGCGACGACCTGGTCCGCGGCTTCGAGACCGCGCGCCAGCACAGCCCGCTGATTCGCCTGCGCGACGGGCGCTGGATCCCACACTATCCTTCGCGCCTGTACTGCCGAGGCCGCGATTACGGCTGGATTCGCGAAGTGCTGGAGGGATCGGTCTATCTGTTGCTCTCCGGGCTCTACGATCCGAACAGCAAGGAAGGCGGGTGGATTCTCGACGACTACCTCGACACGCGCTATATGAACCCGCCGTTCGGCTACCGGATCGATGACCCGGCGACGCAGTGGTACGACTGTGGGGGTTTCTCCGCGCAACCGAACTTGCTCGCCGGCCTGCTCCCGCACCTCGACCGCGACGAGATCGATGTCTACCTGTGGATGCTCTTCAACGCCTGGGCTGCGTGCTACCGCGAAGAGGTGCAGGCGATGGTGGAACATCCCTCGCCCGTTCTGGGCTTCTCGAATAGCGCGCCCTTCAAGACCAGCGATCAGTCCAACGCGATGAAGTGGCTCGCCTATATGTTTGCCTACGAGCGCGATGGGCTGCTCCATATCGGCCGGGCCATCCCGCGGGCCTGGTTCTCAGGGAGGGAGGCCTTTGGTGCCGAGCGGCTCAGCACGTCTGCCGGCACGGTGACCGTCGCATACCGGCCGCTCCCCGCGGCGGACAGGATCGAAGCCGAGGTCGAGCTCGACTTGCGTACATCCCCTGATCGCCTGTTGCTTCGCTTCCGCCATCCCGAGCGGAAGCCCATACGCGCCGCGGAGGTCGACGGCCGTCCACACGCTGCCTTCGACGCGGAAAACGGAGACGTCGCGCTGACGCCTGCCGGCGGCAAGATCCATGTGACTGTCACGTACTGAGATCGCGGAGGGAGACCGATGGTAGAGGCTGTGCACGATGGGGTTCGGGTTGTGGTGCTCGACAACGGTACATTGCGGGCGACGATCGCCCCGGCGATCGGAGGGCGGGTGATTAGCCTGATCCACCTGGCCAGCGGGCGCGAGTATCTCTGGCGTAATCCGCGCCTGACCCTCGCGCCGTGCCCGCCGGGCTCGGCCTATGATCCCAACTTCTACGGCGGGATGGATGAGCTGATCCCGTGTGACATCCCCGAGACCCTCGACGGCATTGACTGCCCGGATCACGGAGAGCTATGGACGCTGGCGCTCGATGACGCGCTGGACGGCGATGCGCTGGTTCTGAGCGGTCGTCTGCCTCTGTTCGGGCTGGACTACCGGCGCCGTGTGCGGCTGGAAGGCAACCGGATGACCTGCGACTACCGCATCGTGAATGGAACCGGCGCCGAGCGCAAGTTCCTGTGGAAGCTGCATGCCGCGCTTGCCGTGCACCCGGGCGACAGGATCTTGTGCCCGGCCGGGACAGCGCGCGCAGCCGACCCCGAATGGTCGCGCCGGACCTCGGCTGTGCCGTTTCGCTGGCCCGACGCCGGCGGGCTCGACATGTCGGTGGTGCCCGCGCCTGACGGCACGACCGAGTTTCTCTATCTTTACGATCTGGCCACCGGCACTATGGGACTCCAGGCGCAGGATGGTGCCCGGCTCGAATGCCGCTTTGATCTGGAGGTCTTCCCCTGTTGCTGGTACTTTGCTTCCCATGGCGGGCTGGAAGGAGCCTACACCGCTGTCCTCGAGCCCTGTACGACAATGCCGATCAGCGTCAACGATGCGGCTCGCGAGGGCTTCTGCTCGCGGCTCCAGCCGGGGGAAGCGCTGACCACCACGGTGACCTGGACTGCTTCCGGCTGAAGCCCGTAGGCGGCCTGGGCCGGCGTCTGGGTCTGTTGCCTGGCGCAGACATACGAACACCTTATACTAGGCGGGTTGGATTATGGGCTCCACGGGAGCATGAGAGGAGAAGGATGACAACGACCCACGGACGCACTTACGACGTCGCCGCTTACATCTGGCCATCCTACACGGGAGACGAGCCTCGCACACGTATGTTCTGGCCTGAGGGCAATGGTGAATGGGAGACCGTCCGCAAGGCGACGGCCAAATTCCCGGGCCACACCTGGCCACGCAGACCGCTCTGGGGCTACTGCAACGAAGCCGACCCCTACGTGATGGAAATGCAGATCAATGCTGCGGCCGACCACGGCGTCAACGCCTTCATCTACGACTGGTACTGGTACGATGGCCGCCCATTTCTTGAGCAGTGCCTCAACAAAGGCTACCTGAAGGCCCGCAACAACGACCGCGTGAAGTTCTACCTGATGTGGGCCAACCACGACGTCACGCACCTGTGGGACAAGCGCATCGCGCACATCGATGGCAACGTCATCTGGCGGGCCACGGTGGACCGGCGTGAGTTCGAGAAGATCGCCCGGCGGATAATCGAGCGGTATTTCATGCATCCTTCCTACTACACGATCGATGGCAAGCCGGTCTTTATGGTCTACGATCTCAACCGGCTGGTCACCGGCCTGGGCGGGGTTGATGAGACCGCGGCTGCCTGCACCTGGTTCCGCGAGCAGGCCGTCAGGGCCGGTCTTCCGGGCCTGCACCTTCAGCTTACGAGCTGGGGCGCGACCCACCTCAACCTCAGCGGCGTGGATGCGGGGGTCACCGCGGTCCCCAACGATATCGTGAATCGCATCGGGTTCGACAGCCAAACGAACTACCAGATGTGCCACTTCACAAACGTCGACCGCGACTACACCGAGATCATCCCAGACATGGTCAGGGAGTGGGCGCTGATGGAGGAGACGTACGATATCCCCTATTTCCCCCACGTCTCAATCGGCTGGGACAACAACCCCCGGTACGAGACCTTCCGGCCCGGGATCGTCAAGAACAACACCCCCGCGAACTTCCAGAAGGCGCTCGAACTGGCGCGGGCCTATGCGGACCGGCACCCCGACCAGCCCTCGCTGATTACGATCAATAGCTGGAACGAGTGGACCGAGACGAGCTATCTGGAGCCCGACGACTTAAACGGGTATGGGTACCTGGAGGCGGTGAAACGGGTGTTCGTGGAACGCGACCGTCCCTGAAGTGCCGCTGCCCGCGCTCGAAGGAGCCCCTATCTGTCCAGGCGCGGATCTGATCGAGCGTGCGTACTGGCAAGTCTGCTGTCGTCATCGCGATACCTTTCGTCTTCGGCCGGTGGCCGGCGCGTCCCGACGCCGCTGCCTGGGAGAGAGTGTATCGCACTGCCCGTGGTTCGGCTGGGCTGACCCGTACGACCGACATCAAGCCTCGGCCGCGAGCGGCCGAGTTGCTGATCTCCTTCCCCTGGAGGCAGGACTTGAGCAGCGCTGGTCGGAGAGCGCATTGGTTGCTGCCTCCTATCTTGTCGAGCCAGCTGCCGTTGCCTAAGTGAAACACATTGGCTACGTTGTGGCGTCCCTGTATCTGGCGACACCCGCCCGCTGGGCGTTCCTGCAGGTCGGGGTCGGCATACGGGCAGGTGGGCTGCGGCCTTGCCCGACCCTATGCCACATGCTCGTGGCGGTGCATCTACACGTGTTGAGTCCACGCCTGACAGCCGGCTGTCCGTGTGCGCCAAATGCTCTATAATGGGCGGCGCTGCCACGGGTGTCCTGGTAAGGGTTCAGCCGCGCCCATGGCGCATTCCTCGCCCGGCCGGCTAACAACGTGGATAGAGGAAGACATAGATGACCGAACACATCGTCGAGGCCTTTACTGAGCTTGCCCCGCGCTACGAACGGACGATGGATCGCGAACTCAGGTTTATGTGGGGACTTGGGTACCGTGATTTCGTCCGCCGGCTGGTCCGGGCCGCCGAGATCCGTGAGGGTAGCTGTGTTCTCGACCTCTGCACCGGCACGGCGGTCATCCCCCTGAGCCTGGGCGCGGAGACCGGCGTCGGCGTGCGCGTGGTGGGGCTCGACCTTACCCCGGCGATGTTGCAGCAGGGCGCGCGCGGCATCGCGCAGGCGCCTGCGAGGTCGCGGATCAGCCTGGTATGCGGCTCCGCGATGGCCATTGCGTTGGCCGATGGCAGCGTCGACGCCGTCACTTGCGGCCTGGGCATGCACCACCTCGATGTACGCAGGACCCTCATCGAGATCCGGCGCGTGCTCGCGCCCGGCGGCTGCCTCATCCTTGGCCTCGTCGGCGTGCCTGCGCTCTGGCGTACGAGGTGGGGCGGGCGGATCGTCCTGGGCGGCATTCGTGCCTTCTACCGCCTTACCCACGGCGGCCCGCGTGCGCAGGCCGAGACGGAGGCGTTCTACAATATCCATACCGAGGTCGAATGGCGGGAGATCCTCCCTGCCTATGGCTTTGATGATATCGCGATCACGGAGATCCCATCGCGTTGGCGTTGGGGCCCAAGTGCATTGTTTGTGAAGGCGGAGCTGGCGGCCCCCCCGCAGTGACGCTATTCCAATCCCTTGTACCCCCCATGGATTGAAAGGAGACTGGATGTGGCAACGGCATTCGAGCTGTACACGCAGGGCCAATACGAAGAGATTTGGAAGAAGTATTGCGGCTTTGTCGATCTCGATCTAGACCAATTCATGCGCATCCAAACCAGGTTGCTGGAGGAGCAGCTGAAGCTGCTGGGAGCATCGCGCATCGGCCAAGACTTCTTTGGAGGCCGGACGCCTCAGAATGTCGATGAGTTCCGCAAGACCGTGCGGCTCACGACCTACGCGGACTATGCCCCCTACTTCGACGAGCAACGCGAGGACATGCTCCCTGTCAAGCCTCGCTGGTGGCTTCACACTTCAGGCAGGTCGGGTGAGTACAGGTTCAAGCTAGTACCCTACACCCCCCAAATGGTCCGGAGGCTGGGAGAGGTTGTCACCGCACTCTTCATCTTTGCCTCGTGTTCCGGTCGCGGGGACTTTCCATTCGAGCCTGGGGACCGGATGCTGTATACGATGGCACCGTTCCCCTACATGTCAGGCGGGGTGGCGCGCGCAGTGCTCGAGGAGTTCCCCTTTGCGATGCTCCCGCCCTTGGAGCAGGCCGAGAGTATGGATTTCGAGGAGAGAATCGAGCGGGGACTGGAGATGGCGCTCAAGGATGGTATGGAGGCATTCAACGCCATTGCCGTCGTTCTGGTGAAGATCGGGGAGCGCTTCGCAGAAGGTGCGGGGCGCAAGCGACTCTCGTCCACGCTGCTGCATCCGAAGGTCCTGGCCAGGTTGCTTCGGGGGTGGGTGCGTGCGCGCCTTGATGGCAGACGCGCGTTGCTTCCGAAGGATCTGTGGTCCGTCAAGGGCGTGGCTACCGGCGGCACCGATACTCAGGTCTTTAGGGACAAGATCAAAGAGATGTGGGGCAGGGAGCCCATCGAAGCATATGGCTGTACCGAGGGAGGCCTCTTCGCCCTCCAGAATTGGGATGGCGGGGCGATGACGCTGATTCCGGATATCAGTTTCCTCGAGTTCATCCCCACCGGCGAGCGGGAGAAGTTCGAGGTGGATCCTTCCTACCGGCCCGATACTCTGTTGCTGGACGAGGTGCAGGTCGGGGAGGTCTACGAAGTCGTGGTCACCAACTTTGCCGGAGGTGCCTATACGCGGTATCGGACAGGCGATCTACTGCAGGTCACGGGTTTGGGGGATGACGATCTCGGCATAGGGCTTCCGCAGTTCGTCTTCTACGCGAAGACCCGCGATGTCATCGATTTGGGGTCGTTCTGTCGACTGACCGAGCGTACGATATGGCAAGCAATTGAGGGTTCGGGCGCCCGCTACGTCGACTGGTTTGCGGCCAAGACGTACAGCGAGGACGCCCCTCTGCTGGAGTTGCACATTGAGTTCGTCGATGGACACGGCGATTTGGCCGAGGTTGGCGCGGCGATCCACCAGAATCTGTGCGCGATGGACCAACCCTACGCCGACCTCGAGGGTATGCTGGGGATACATCCTCTGCGGATCAGGCCCCTCTCATCAGGTGCCTTCAAGCGATACCGTGAGGTTCAACAGGAGCGGGGGGCTGACCTGGCGCATTTGAAACCTCCCCATATGAGCCCTTCTGATTCGCAGCTAGAGCTCCTGCTATCCTGACAGGAGGGTTGCAGGTGGGACTGGAGCCATCGTGGATGTGACATTGAGGGCATACTGAGATGAACCTCCCTGCCATTCTGGCCATCCTTGGCCTGGCGTGTTACAGCGCCCTGTTTTATGTGGTCGTATCACCGCCGACGCATACCCGGGGAAGTGTACGGCAGCTTTTCCTGTTAAGCTTGGTGGTGATGGTCGCGTGGCAACTCTCCGCCTTGGTCGTCAGTCTGGCACGTGTTGAGAGCGTGGCAATTACCGGCTATCAGGCGATGACGGCGATCGTTGTGGCATTCGGCGTCTCATATGCCCTCTTTGTCCGGACGTTTCTTATATTGGGGGACAACAAAGCGCTGATTACCGTCGGGGGGCTTCTGTCCGCCATTACGTTTGCGCTGGTCCTTGCAGCACGACCAAGCATTATCCAGGGCGTCTACTGGAACAGCACGACACACTTCTTCCTTCCCGAATTCGGGCCACTTGCACCCGTGGTGGGCGTCCCCTACTACGTCCTGCTGGGCTATGTCGTCTATCTGCTGCTCCGGGGTTACCGGCGTGCACAGCAGCCGCTGGCGCGCAGTCGCATCCAGTATCTGCTCTTGGGGTGGTGCGTGGTGCTGCTGGGGACCCTGGCGAATTTCGTTCCGTCGCTCAAGAACTACCCGATCGACCTGATGGCGAATGTAGCGAACGCCTTCATCATCACCTACGCCATCTTTCGCTATCAACTCCTCGACATCAGCCTTGTCATCCGCAAAGGGCTTGTTTACTCCATCCCTACGACCATCATCGCCGTTGCCTATTTCCTGATCGTCTACACGGTAGAGAAGCTGCTGGCCTTTGCTGGATACCAGGTGTTTCTCCTCTCCCTGCTTGTGGCCGCCCTCACAGCCGTGGCTGTTCAGCCTCTTCGTGACAAGGCCCAACTCTGGATCGACCGTCTGTTCTTCCGCGAGAAGTATGATGCCCAGCTCATGCTTCAGGAGCTGAGCGAGTTGGCGACGTCCATTCTGGATATGGACAGGTTGTCCTCGATATTGCTCCACCGGCTGACCTCTACGATGCACATCAGGCAGGCAAGTATCATACTCAAAGAAGAGGAGACCGCCCGATTCCGGCTGGTCGCGCACAGGGGGCGAGACGATTTGGAGCGCAAGATCGTCTTCCGCAATGACCACCCCGTGGTGCGATGGCTGGCAACCCACAAGGACGTGCTCTCTCGCGCGGATATGGACACAAATCCCCAGTTCAGTGCCCTCTGGGTCCAGGAGCGCGACGAACTGGAGAGCATTGATGCGCAGTTGTTCATCCCGCTGGTGGCGCGGGGCGAGTTGATCGGCATTCTCGTCCTCGGCCCCAAGCTGTCGGAGATTTCCTACTCACAAGACGAGCAGCTCACGCTTACCACGCTGGCCAATCAGGTGGCTATTGCCATCGAGAACGCGCGGCTCTTCGGTGCAGCGCAAGACGAGATCGCCGAGCGCTCACGGGCGGAAGCGATGCTTCGGCGGCGTACCGCGCGCCTGGAGTTGTTGCGCGAGATCGATGAAGCCATTTTGGAGGCACGTCCGTCTGATCAGACCATCGAGGTAGCCCTTCATCGGGTGCGTGAACTCCTAGACTGCGACGGTGCAGGTCTGGTCACATTGGCCGCTGAGACGGGTGACTCCGGTTCAGACGCACCCGATGCCGGGGAGGGTCTGGAGTCATCCGGTTACCACGATCCTGAAGCCCTCAGGTTGCTCCAGGACGGGCAGGTCTACGTTGTTGATGACCTGGACGCTGTCTCGTTGGCCTCGGCTACGATTCAGCAACTTCGGGCTTCGGGCTATCGCTCTGCGCTCTTCGTGCCGGTATTGCAGCGCCAACCGCAACTTGTGGATACCTTGGTCCTGGCGACGAGCAAGCCGGGCGCGTTTGGTAAGGAGGAACAGGAGGTCGGGCAGGAGCTAGCACACTCGCTCGCGCTGGCGATTCGCAACACCGAAATGCGTCGCGAGATCCGCGAGCGTGCCCAGGCTCTGGAGCAGCAGTTGGCGCGCGTCAATCTCTTCAATGAGATCACCCGGGCGATCGCCGCGCGGCACGATCTTGCCAGCATCTTGAGCGTCGTTGCTCAACGGCTGGAAGATGACTTCACGGACCAGGCCTCCATCTGGCTGGGCGATGGTGATAGCTTCTCTTTGGCCGCGCACGGTGACCGCAGTAGACGAAGTCTGACCGATACCGGACTTGTCAACCCTGTCGCAATTCCTGCTGAGTTGCCTGAACGACAGGCGTTGCTTCAGGGGAAAGTGGTCTACATACCCGATCTATGTCTCATGGCATCCCTACATGTGGCTGCGTTTGCGCGCCGCCTCGAGGTTCGCTCGGCCGTCATAGCGCCGCTGATCATCGAGGGGGCGGTGTTCGGTACCATCATCAGCGCGCGACGCGGGCAAGACGCGTTCAGTCGAGCCGAGCGCGATTTCCTTGGCGGATTAGGTGAGCACGTGGCAGTGGCCGTCCAGCAAGCACGGCTTCATGAGGATCTGGAAAAAGCCTACAACGAGCTGCGCGAAACCCAGCGCGCTGTGATGCAGCAGGAGCGCTTGCGTGCGCTGGGCGAGATGGCCTCCGGAATCGCTCACGACATCAATAACGCGATCTCGCCTATCCCCCTCTATGCCGGGCTCATCGAGGGCAAGCCACATCTGGACGAGCAGACCAAGGCCTATTTGAGCACCATCAAGACGGCAGTCAGAGACGTTGAGGAGACTGTGGGCCGTATGCGGCAGTTCTACCGGAAGCGGGAGGACGAGAAATTCCTGCCGGTGGATGTAAATCCGGCGGTTCGTCAGGCAATTGAGCTGACGCGTCCGCGCTGGCGCGATGTTCCACAGGAGCAGGGCATTACGATCGTGCTAGACACCGATTTCCAGGATAACCTCCCGACTGTGATGGGAAACGAGGGTGAGATCAGGCAGGCGGTGACCAACTTGGTGCTCAACGCAGTGGATGCTATGCCAGTGGGCGGAACCTTGACCCTGCGCACGCTCCAAGGGCACGATCCATCCCCACACGTCATTGTCGAAGTCATCGACACAGGCATAGGGATGGGGGAAGAGATTCTGGAGCGCGCCTTTGAGCCGTTTTTCTCCACCAAGGGTGCCCGTGGGAGCGGGATGGGACTGGCATCGGTCTATGGTACGATGCAGCGGCACGGAGGTGACGTGCAGGTGGCAAGTGCTCCTGGCAGGGGCACCACGATGCGGTTGATCTTTCCCATGCAGCAGGGCGTTGGAGAAGACATCGTTGAGCCCCCCTTCCCTGCTGCACCGCCTTTGCGGATCCTGTACGTTGACGACGAGCCCTTGCTGCGCGAGGCACTTAAGGAAGCGCTGGAGTACGAAGGGCATTCGGTGGAGCTGGCTGATGGCGGACAGTCGGGTCTGGAGGTGTTCCGTGCGGCGCTTCTGAATGGCCGGCCGTTCGAGGTAGTGATCACCGACCTGGGCATGCCGCACGTGGATGGTCGCAAGGTGGCGCGCATCGTGAAGGAAGAAGCGCCGCGGACACCCGTCATCCTGCTGACCGGCTGGGGGCAACGCTTGCACGAAGAGAATGAGATCCCCGCCGATGTGGATTGGGTGTTGAGCAAGCCGCCGAGGATTGCTGCACTCAATCAGGCCCTGGCGCGGGTCATAGGGGGCTGATCAGCCGGGCATGCCCTCGATTGCCAGCTCCACCCACGTTACCGTCAGCGCCACATCTGCTTGAAGTTCGATCACGTTGTAGCCATCGTGCAGCGCTTCGGGTGGCACAGAGTATCGCCAGGCCGGCTCCGCTGGACGGGGTTTGGCGAGTGTGACCGCCTCCGGCGTGCCGCATGCTACGCCGTTGACCCGCACTGCTGCCGCCTTGCCCGTCGTGCCATCCGCTGGATCGAACGCCAACACCACGCTAGCATCTGGCTTTGCCTTTGCACTGGGGCTTGGGCCTATGTGCAGGCGAAAGGCGTGCCAATCGCCCGCCTGGACCGGCGCCGGCAACGCGAAGGCCTCGGGTTCGCCAGGCGCCCACGTGTCCGCAAAGGTCAGGACGTGCCGGCGTGGTTTTCCGACCATCGTTGCCGAGTCGCCGATCTCCCGTAGCAGACGTGCGTAGTCGTCGTGCGCGTCGATGGTGGTTTCCGAATCCATATAGTTGAACAGATAGATGCAGTCAGCGCCCCGGTGCAGCAGCGAGAGAGCTGCTCCCCGCGCCGTCTCCAGCGAGTTCGTTTGGAAGAGGGGGGACGATCGATAGGGGCGGAGCAGGACCTCCAGACCGGCGCACAGCGTTACCTCCGTGCCTTCTAGAAGATCCCGCCATAGCTCCACCGGCATATCGGTTTCCGCGCTGGCCCAGAACGGCGTGATCACCAGCCAATCGATCAGCCCGCCGCGCGCCCAGGTCACGGCATCCATACCGAGTCCCAGTGCCGTCTGAGGGCGCGAGGGCACGCGCGCGCCCAGCCGAATTCGGTGACCCCGCCGGGATCCCCAGCCGTCGAGCAGCCGGCGGACACGGGTCGTGAAGCCCGTCAGCAAGTCGGCGCCCGCGGCCTCGTGGCCCGGTTGGAAGTGGAAGCCGAAGCGCATCCAGTCTAGTTCCAGACCATCGAAGTCGTAGCGTTCGGCAAGCTCCTCGACCAGGCTGAAGTGGTAGTCGCGAACCGCCTCGTGTCCGTAGTCGAAGGCGCGGTCGGGCCAGCCGGTGAAGCGATAGGGAACCCGGCGCAGCTCAGGGTGCTCGCGCCAGAACTCGCTGTGGATGTAAGCGTGCTCGTCGTCCACGTTGTGCACATCGTTCATACGCATCGAGAGCCAGGGCGAGATGCCGTGCTGTCGCGCACGCTCGATCCACCGCGCATAGACGTCGATGTCCGCTTGATCGAGTGCCCAAGCCGTGTGGATCCACCGGCGCGCGCTGACGCGGCCTTCGGGCGTCAGGCTGGCCAACAACGGCTGATGGTCGGGCCCCAGTGGGTCATAGTTGTGCCAGATCGGATCCCACACCTTGCTGGCGTAGCTTGTGCGCATGGAGTTGGGGCTGAACAGCAGGTGTCTCACCTGTGTTCCTGCGTACTGGTCGACGAGGGCGTCCACCGTTGCCAGAGTCGGCGGTTGGCCGGCGCGCGTGTAGAAGAAGTGGCTGTTGTCTTCGTTGAGTGCCAGGCAGCTCATCGAGAGTCCTCCTGCGTGTCGTTGAACCGCAGAGCGAAAAGATCGGTGTCCTTCAGCACGAACCGGAGGCGCACCGGATGCCCGGCCAAGGCGCTCACGTCGGCGGTTCGCCTCCAGGCAACGCTGCGCTCGATCTCATCGCCGATGATCTCGGGGCAGTCTCCGAGCGTGTAGCCAGGTAGCGGCAGGCCCTCCGGAGTCTGAAGCTCCACGCGAACCGAGCCCGCAGCGCTCGTGCGGTAGTTGAGTGTCAAGACGTCCCCGCCGAAGGTGATGGGCTTGGTGAGCATCTCGCCACCTGCCCATGGCCCTGTGACCGAGGCGAAGCCATCCAGTCGCAACAGAAGGCGTTCGACATGCCAGCTCGGCTGCATATAGTGGCGGGCGACGAAAAGCATCATCTGACCGGCGCCGCACGGCAGGATGCCCGTGAACGGGTAGTTCGTGCGCGAGACCCAGTTCGAGGCGCCAGGTCCCGGGCGGATCAACGCCTCCATGAAGGTGCGATCATACGTCGTCGAGCCAGCGCGGCTGGTGAGCAGAGCGCCATCGGAGCAGTCGTTCCCGTAGAAGTGGCCGTGTGCGCGCTGCAGTCCGATTGCTTCGACCTGTGCGTCGGTAACGACCCTGCGGCCCTCCATGAAGCGCGCTGCAGGAGCCACGTAGATGTGTGGCGCGCGGAAGTAGGGTGTCGTGTTGTTGGTGTAGAATTGCTCACGGGGCGTGTCCCCGTAGCCCATTGGTATGGACTGCGACCAGTGCAGCAGGTCCTTTGATGTCGTCCGCGCGACCGACCGGTAACCCTGCCCCCATTCGCCATCATACCAGCGATAGTAGAGCACGTAGGCCTGCTCTGCCTCACTCCAGAACAACGTGTTGCCGCCGTCGAAGCAGTTGCGCAGATGGCTGACCATCTCGGGCTGTGGGTCGACCTTGTGGAACCTGAAGCCGTCCGCCGATGCCCAGAAGACGAGCCGCTTGGGGCCAGCCGGATCGGCGAAGGCTGTGTGTTTCTCGCCACTCAGGGGCTCGCTGGCGATGGCCTTGATCCGCTCATTTGTGGGCACGCCTGGACGCGTGTCCAGCCACGGCACTACCATAAGGGGGTTGCCTGTCGCGTCCGCCACGATGTTCGTGTCGTGCCGTCCGGCGCGCGCCACCAAGCCCAGCGCCGGCTTATTCCACGTGATGCCGTCCTCGCTGATGGCAACGCAGAGCACGCCGCTCTCGTCTTCGGGCTCGAGCGTCATCGCGCGGTAGTAGAGCAGATAGCGGCCCTCGTGACGGAATACCGAAACCGGCCCATTGGCAGGACCCTCCCAGGGCTGATCGAGCGCGATCGCCACACCACCGGGGACCGGCTCGTGGAGCCGAAGGTACGCGCCGTTCAGCCGGTCGATCAGGAATGTGTCGACGAACAACTCCCTACGAGTACCGAGATCTCTGACGTCTGTCATGCTGTGCTCCTGTGGTGGTCGTGGCAGTCTGTTCCCGGGGCCTGATCAGTCCCATAGCGGCGTGCTGTCCCGCGGTCTGTGCAGGCCTGGATGGGCCTACATCAACCCTCATCCGTCATCTGCTGGAAGGTCCCGTCATTCCAGCCGTCCGAGCATGATGCGCTCTTTGCGGCTGTCGGAGACGTGGCCCTGCGTGACCGTGAGGTAGATGCCGCCTGCGTACTCCCGAAAAACCGGGTACTGGAAGGATTTCTCTGTCTCGAAGCGGTACTTGCGCTCCCAACTCACGCCGTCGCGCGAAACGTCGATGTTGAAGATCGAGCGGTGCACACCCTTGACGCGCGTAGCCTCCTGCCAGCCCAGATAGTAGACGTCGCCGAAGCGGTCGAACGTGGGCTTGGAGTTGTCGCCGTTGCGAACGAAGTCACGTGTTTCGTGCTGCGTCCAGACCACGCCATCCCGGCTCGTCGTGAACATGTAGTTGCGGTCGCCGTGCTCCTGACGCGAGATCGCACACCAGGTGCCGTCTGGCATCCGGTTCACCGCTGACTCCGTGAGCATCACGTCATTCGGCATGAAGTAGTCACCGATGATGGTGAAGCGGTCCAGCGCGTCGTTGAGCAGGGCCAGCGCGTTCTGTCCACCAGGGAAGTTGTTCAGCACGGCATAGACCCGACCATCGAAGCGCTTGAAAGAATCGATGGGATACAGCCCGTAATCCTTTGGCTGTCCCGTGAATCCCTTGGCTGTCGCGTGGCGGTAGAAGTGCTGCGGCTGCATCGGGAAGACGCCATAGCTTGTCTCGATCCGGGCGGGGTGGACTGTTCGGCCTAAGGCTCCGCGGCCAAGATCGTAGTCGGTGAACCAGGTTTGTGATTGCCGCGCGCCCGGACTCTCGCTGGCGAAGTAGCAGCGCAGCGTCCGCGCGTCCTTCTGGACGATCCGCGGCACGAAGCAGGCGCCCTCAGGCAGCGTTGCGTTCTCGTAGACCATCTTGGAGGCGGCAAAGGTCGTGGTCTGTTCCACCTCACCGCTTGTGACGTCGACGACCGAGAGGACGTCGTAGATATCGGGCCAGTGCGGCGCCTCGCCAGGCCTAACGTCGTTGGCCATGTAGACCACATAGGCCTTACCGTCAAGTATCAGGAAGTCGGAGTCGTGAGCCCCCTTGACTTGGGGGGGACAGAGGTTGACGAGGCCTTCCAGTACACGGTCAGCGGCCTCTTTCGGACGCCAACCGGATGGAAGAAGGGCATTCTGTGTTCTATTCATAGGTATCCATTTCTCCGGAGTGACAGCTGGCAGTCAAGCTCGCAGGGCACCGAGTGCTACGTTCGGCGCGCCACGTGTGCCTATTCGCCGGTGACGATGAGCCGGTCGCCCTCTTCTCTTACCTCGACCCACATCGGGCGCTCGTTCGGCGCGTCATTGGGCTTGTGCAGCGTCATCATGAGGCGTCCGCCAAAGTCGCGGAAGAGCATGCCGTGCCCGCCATCCTTGCCGAACAGGGGCGCCGGTGACTGATGCCAAGGGCCCAGGATGCTCCCGCTCTCCGACACGGCATAGCCCATCGCGTAGCCCTCATAGCCAATCGTGGACCATAGCATCAGTAGCGCACCGCTTCTCGTACGATGGAGGAACGGGCCATCGGTCACCCAATTCCGGGCGCGACCGTGGCTCTCGAAGGGCATAGCCCACGCGGCATCGGAGGCGTGGAACAAGAGGGTCGGCGGCGCGACGGCGCTGCGGAGGTCGTCGCTCAGTGGGATCGCGCACATCTCGCCATCCTGCACCTGCACCCACTCGTGGCAGAAGACCATCCATGGACTGCTGGTGTCATCGACAAAAAGCGTCCCGTCAAGGCATTCCCAGTCCCGCGGGGTCACTGGCCCGTCACTGTGCAGGCTGTAGGGACCTTCAGGCCGGTCAGCGACCAGAATCTGGGTGCCTCGGTGGTGTCCGGCGCCGTCATGGCCGGCGCGCGCGAAGCTGGCGAAGAGATAGTAGCGTCCCTGCCAGACATGGCACTCCGGCGCCCAGAACTGGGTGTTGGCCCAGAAATCCTCCGGAGGCCGGAATGCAGGGATCGGACCCTCCCAATTCTCCAGGTTGCCGCTGACATAGCAGTCGAATCCCGGCCCCGGTCCAGACCACGTGCTGGCGCCCGTGGTACCGAATAGCAGATACCGCCCCTCGGCGGGCTGCGGGAGGATGAACGGGTCACGGATATGGATGTCCTGACGCTTCAATGTCATCGAGTCTCTCCCATAGATAGGTTTTGGCTGGTGGTCACGGCAGCGTCGTTGACGTCACAGTGTAACACCCTGTCGCCGCAGTTCGTCCTGCACGGCTGCGATGTTGACCTCGCGCGGCGCTGACCTCGTCTGAGCTGCTACTGCTGCCGCCACGCCCGCGCCCTGCCCGACCACCATTGTGAGCGCCATCGCTCGCAGCAGCCACGGATTATCCGCGCTGATACTGCGGCCGGCGCCCATCAGGAGTCCATCTACGTTCCGCGGCAGCAAGCAGCGGTAAGGCACATCGAAGGAGTCCGAATGACACGCTTGCGAGGCCCAGGCGTTGGGGCCGGGGTGCTTGACCGCGGTCTCCCAGCCGATGCCCCGACCAACTGCGTCGGGCTGCCGCACGCCCGCGTTCATCATCGAGGCCGTGAACTGGAAGGCGCCATCGAGATGGCGCGATGCGCGCACGCCCAGATTGGCGGCAGTCCCGGCGACGAAGGCGTTCTGGAATCCCGCAATGTACTTGCGATAGACCTCTGCCACGATGAACGCCATCCGCCGCCCATCGTGGATACTGCGACTGATGCCATCGGGGTCCAGCCCGTCAAAGCGCGTGAAGCCGGTGATGACGTGCACCATACTGGTCTGGCGTAGAGCGTGCATCTGGCACGCGTCGGTGGTTCCCTGTGTGCCAACAGCCTCCGGCAGATCCCCGTTCGCTCGCGCTTGCTGGAAGGCCTCCATCTGCATCCCGCCGCCGTGTGGGAAGAGGAAGGTCCCGCAGTCGGCGTATTGCGCCAGCGCTTCGTCCAACGTCCAGTCGACGTCCATATACTCGGGGAATTGGTCCGGGTGATCGCGGAAGTATGCCACGAATGCGTCCACGTCGACATTGCCCAGCCGAAAGCAGAGGCTGTGGCTGCCATTCGGTCGGATATGGACCGGCGCACCGGCGCGGGCGGCGATGTCCGCGTCACCTGTGGCATCGACGACGATCTTGGCGCCGATTGCCTCGCGACCTCTCTTGGTTTCAACGACAACGCCCTGCGCTGCGCCGTCCTCAACCAGGGCGTCAGCGGTCCAGGTTTGCAGCAACATATCGGCGCCAGCTTCATCGACCAGCGCCTCGAGCACTAATTTGCCGCGCTCGATATCGTAGATGATGTGTCCCTTGTGACGGTGCCACTTTCTGCCGTAGCCTGTGGCTTCGGCCAGCGCGTCGGCCACCTCGACGGCGATGCCTGTCGTGCCGAGGCGGCGGTCGGATGTGTAGTAGCAGTTGAAGATGCTGCAACACATTCCCGCGGTGGCAACGCCCCCGAGGAAGCCATTGCGTTCGATCAGCAGCGTCTTTGCGCCCGCGCGCGCCGCAGCGATGGCTGCTGCCGTGCCGCCCAGCCCGCCCCCGCAGACGATGACGTCATAGTCGCCCCGAACCGGGATCTCACGTGCCGCTTCGATGATCGGTGTCATCAGACGCCTCCTGAGTTCCAAGGTGTATGGCGAGCCGGGGGCTCGCGGAGGAATGCCTGGCCCGCACGCAACGAACGCTTTGCACTGAACACTACGTGGAAGCCCTGATTGTCGAGGCTGCGCGTGCTGAACCGAACACCGTCGTAGGCCCACCATGCCTGTGCGATCCGTACGCCCCAGGATGGCACGGCATGGGAGCCTTGGAACCAGCTGTATTCTTCACACGTGTGCATCCTTGCCTCCCCCTTCGAGCCGTACGCAGGCGTAGGAGTAGACCTCCTCCTCGGCTTCGACCACCGGACGTACTGCGGCGGCTGGGTCGTCTGCCTGACTCTGCGCTGTGGGGTTCATCGGCGAGTCCCCTAGGGTTCGGTGAGGCCCCAACGACTCTGCTCGGGCATCTCGTCGGGCAGGATGATGCTGGGGTCTTGGCGCAGTCTGGCAATCAGCCACTCTGCTGCCGCAGGAGCATCAAGCAACCGAAGCGGGCACGTGCCAATGTGGGCGATCTGCAGCGCGCCAGTCGCCAGCAGGTGGGGCTCCAATCGCGGATACTGCTCCCACGTGCTGGTGATGTGGTGGCGCATCGCAATAGGGACGATTTCGCCCGCAGCCGTGATGCTGTAGAGCTGCGCGATATCCTTGGAGTATGCCCAGGGCATCCCCGCCCACTGCTCGCAGCCGTGGAAGAAGGTGCAGCAGTCGAGTTTTGCCCCGATGATGAGCACCTTGCCGCCCCAGTCACGTAGTCGACCATAGGGGCTGTCAGGTGGGCACGGTGTGTCGTCTTCGATGCGAATGGCGACGAAGGCCTCGGCCCGTGGCCCGATGGCCGCCACGCTATGGGTGGGGTGGAGCCCCCGGACGGCCTCGGGTCGCTTGCGGAAGACGTTGGTGAGCGCTCCTACATTCGAGGGGGTCAACGTCTGGTGGAAGACAGGTTGCCGCGCGCTTACGACCGCCCACGTATGCGTGGGTACAGCGACCGTGCCCCTAGGACCTACCGTCTCCACCAGCGCATCGATGACGGTATCGGCACCGCCCTCCACCGGACCCAGCGTGCGCAAGGCGCTATGCACCAACACGACGTCACTCTCGCCCAGGCCTGCGGAGCGAAATGCCGCTACCAGATCCGCCTTAGTCCATATCTTGGTTTCCATCGCCATTCCTTGTCCAAGAGGGTGAGGCGCGATCCCGCCTACGGGATTCGCGCGATGCCAGTGCGTCTGATCGTTTCGGTGCCGCGATCAACCCTCATCCTGTGATGTGGAGAGGTCGTAGATGGCGGCGAGTGCTGCCTCCACTAACTCTCGTCCCGCTTCACCTCCCACCGGTGCCATCGCCGGGTGTGCGCTGTAGTCCCCGCCCTGTATGGCTCGCTCGGTCGGCAAGTAGAAGCCAGGCCCACCCGCCAGTTGAACGACCAGCGTCTGCGCTGCAGGGCTGCGGGCCTTGATCTGCAGGCCGTAGTCGAGGAAGAGCTCAAAAGGTGTGGTCACCAACGCCACATCGCCGATGCGAACTGCGTGGAGCTCGGCTTCGACCGACTCCATCGGCTCGTCGCGGTCAAAGCGGTCCATGACGTCCTTTAGGCGCTTAGGCCACCAGAGGTCGAGCGGTTCACCGCGCTCGATCACGGCTTCGTACTCGGACTGCGCGTGATTCCGTTCCTCGAGAGTGATACGACGCCGTGAGAAGGTAAGGCGTCCGGCTCGATGGACCATGGGCATTGCCCCCGTCGCGGGCGGCTGCGTGCACTCCAGGGCACGCTCGACGCCGTCACCCACACGTTCGGCGATCTCCTGTCGCTCGGTGACCCCCCGCCGGTGGCGCATCTCTGCTTCCTGGGTTCCGTAGAGGAGGAAATGCGGCGATTGGTCGCCTGCCGCGCCGCAGAGAGGTAGGACGTGGAGGTGTTCTCCGAAGCGGCGGCGCAGGTCTATGCGGATCTCGTGCCAGAAGTCTGCAGAGAACTGCTCGAGGCTTTCCTCCACCTGTGCGGGGCAGGGGATCGCCAGTGCGATGCCTGAGAGACGCCCATCCGTCTCCCACACGAACAGCATATCCATGCTGTGGTCCTCGTAGCCCTCGATATGGCTGAAGTCCGCGCGGTTGGTGTCGCCGTACATCATCGCCAGCCCGTTGGTGTAGACGGCGCGGCGGTTGTGGCCCACCACGGCGTGGCCAAAGGCCCGCCCCATGAGCCGGGGCACGCGTTGTTCCCAGGCCTCGACCGCGGCGTCTGCTGCCTGTTCGGCGACCCAGTCCAGCGCTTCACCGGCGGTCATCACGTTGCCTCGCGGATGGGGGTAGACACCATCCATGATGACTGGACCATCGTGCGTGTGGGTGGCCGTCATGATCACCGCGTCCTCGGGAAACTCCGGCAGCCGTTCCCGGACACGTGCACGGACAGCCTCATGGAGCTCGTCGGAGACCATGGCGATGTCACACGAGACGAAGATGACCCGCGCTGTCGGGCCACTGCCTTCTAGCGCGAGCGCCGTCGCCGTCAAGGGGTCGACGGCGTCCCGACCGATGCGGACGTACATCTGGCCGTCGATCATGGCTGGGCGCTGGGGCGTGAAGTCGCGCACAGCCCACCCCACCAAGGTTGTGGTCGAGTCCTGCGTTGGCTCGGATGCAGAATCAGTGGGAGCGGTCGCGACCTCGGCTTCCTGCGACGATGTGTCGGGTGCGGTGGTTGCCTCCTGGTCTGGCTGCTCAGGCCGTGCGGATTGCTCAGTAGCCAGGATGCCCTGGCACGCGCCGAGTGTCAGGCTCACGGTCCCCGCCTCCAGCATCGTCAGGAAGTCACGGCGAGAGAGCCTGCGTGCAGATCGTCGATCTACCGGCGACCTGGTGTTTCGAGCGGACATACGTTACCTCCAATTCCAAAGGGAGAGCCTTCTACGGAGGCACAGGCCTGAGAGGTCAAGCATCATTCGGCTGGCCCGCTCAC
>Ga0123333_10001138_pt1 | contig 28139 bp, 19 predicted proteins | sample BioC12SIPDNA_3_FD_89957 | JGI IMG/M metagenome (GOLD analysis project Ga0123333, IMG submission 89957) | Anaerobic biogas reactor microbial communites from Washington, USA - Biogas_R2_B C12 SIP DNA | ecosystem: Engineered > Bioreactor > Anaerobic > Unclassified | place: Washington, USA... | reverse complement strand
TGCCCTGGGTTTCGCGTCGCTCAAGAGGCGTGAGCGTCTGCCCCACACATGTAGACCCCAGGGCACCGCAGTTGCCGAATCCACTCGCAATGCTCAGAGCCCTGCTGGGGCGAGACGTCCACGACAGGGCGTATCTCGCCGCGTCCCATGCCTCTACTATGGTCCATCGCATTTCTCATCCAAAAGCGGGCCGGAAAAATAAAAAAAAGGACAAATTTCCCTCCCCCGAACCGACACCCCCACGATCGCCGGGGTCTTGTCTTGCACAATAGTGGGTGAGTATATGCGGCGGCGGTTGCCCTGCCCCGTCCCGTGGCGTCAAATAGCAGGCGTATCCAGTCCCGGCGGCCGGGGGTGGGCAAAACGTATCGCACGCGTGTGGTTCAAGCCAGCGGACTCGAGCTGCTGGTCTGGACCCGGCAGATGGGGAGAACGTAACGCATGGCACTGTCAACCGGTTGGCGGGCTTGGGTGGCTTCTTGGTTGTGGTTGTGGGTGTGGGCCAGTGCACCAGCGGTCGTGCTGGCTGCAGAGCCGGTCGCGTTACGGCTGTTACAGACACCCCACACGGAGCTGGTGATCGCGCGCGTCGATTCGGCCGGCTGTCTGCTCTCCGCGGACATGCTCTCCGCGGACAACAGCGCCCGGCCCGTGGCATTGCAGGCCGTGACGCTGCCGGACGAGCAGCCGGTGCGGGCCCAGTTCGTTCCGGACCCCGCGTCGGTCCTGGCACCGACGGCGGAAGCCGGTTCTGTGGGCGGCCTCGTGTTGCTGCAGTTTCCCGCCGGGACGACGCCGACCTCCGTCCGGCTGACCCAGGACAACGGGTCCGGCGCTGCCGAGGCTGCGTTTGACGGGACGGTCGCGCGGGCCGGATTTGTTGCCGAGCACCGGGCAGGCGTCATGGGCGGACTCCCCTGCCGGTTCCAGTTTCCAGTGAGCGGCAAGGAGTTTGCAGAGTTCTCCTGGAACGATCGAGTCTACCACAGCCAGTTGGGTGGATTCATGCTGCGTCACGACCAGCAGGCGCGGGTGGAGCTGATCAGTTCCGGACCGATCTGCAGCGTGGTGCGAGCGCAGGCCGCCTACAAGCAGGCCGATGGCACACAACCGCCTTCGCGTCCGCGGGCAGTGTACCACTGGCACTACTTCCACGAGTGGCCGCTGGTGTTCGTGACAGCGGCGGTCGTGCAGGACGATCCTGCCGACTGGAACGAAGTGCACTTCCTGGAGCTCATCTATCCGGGCCGCGATTTCGACCACTATGTGGGGGACGACCTGGCCACGGAAGGCGTTCTGTCGGGCGACAACAGCAGTCACCGGTTCCAGAACTGGGCCGGGATTGTGGATCAGGGGCACGGCATTGGGATGTTCGGGTGCGGGCGGGTGCTGGTGTACGACGGCCGCGGCGGCTACGGCACGTATCTGCATGCGGACGGCGATCGCGCCTGGCATCCTTGGCACGACCGGCAGCGAACGTATTCTGCCTGGCTGTGGCTGGGCACGGACAAACAGCCGGGCAGCGCGATCCGTTCGTGGCAGGAGCGGTTTCCAGGCACTGTGACGGCCGTCTTGAGTCCGGAACCGGTGCATCGCGCGATCGCGGCGGCGCGCGCGTCCTTGCGTGATGGCGCGGAGACTGCCGACGCTGCACGGCACGTAGCCTGGGCCGCGCGGCTGGAGATGGCGGGTCGCTTTGACGCCGCGCTGGCGGTGCTGCAGGGGCATCTGCCCGATGACTGGAAATACCTGTCGGCCGGCGACCTGCAGCTGGCGGTGCAGCAGACCGAGGGGGGGGTGCGGTTGCAGAGTCTCTTCGACATCCGGTCGGGGCACGAGCATGCTCCGGCAGTCCCCGCGCCCCTGTTCCGCATCACGCTACACAATGCCGACAGCGGCCAGCAGCGGATGGTGGTGGCGGACCGAGGCTGGGACCAGGTGTCGCTCGAGGCGACCGGCGACCGGCAATTGGAGATGCGCTGGCAGCAGTCGGCTGAGGCGGACACGGGGGCGTTGACGGTGGTCGTCCGCGCGGTGGCGGATCCAGCGGAGCATGCGATCCGGTGGACGCTGGAAGCGGCCGGTCAGCAGGCACCCTGGTCGCTCTCGCACGTGGCGTTTCCCCAGCTGCGGCTGGTCGCGCCTGGCGACACACCGGTGCTGCTCTTTCCCCGCGGTCCGGGCGAGCTGCAGCGCAACGCCTGGCGCGAGGCGTTTACGTTCGGCGGTCTCTATCCCAACGGCTGGAACGCGATGCAGTTCATGGCCGCGTACGACCAGGCCGCCGGCCGTGGGCTCTATTGGGCGCTGCATGATCCGCTGGGGAGCGCAAAGGACTTATCGGCTAACTCCGACCCGCAAGCCGGGACGGTAATGCTGGTGGCCGATCACCCTGTGCCCGAGTTACAGCAGCCGGGCAACCGGTTCGCGTTGAGCGGCGTGGGGATCTGGCAGGCCTTCTCCGGAGACTGGTTCGACGCCGCGCAGATCTACCGTCGCTGGGTGCGCGCCGAAGCGCGCTGGTTCCCGACCCTGTCCACGTCCGGACGGGACGACACGCCGCTGTGGATGCGCGAGCTGTGCGTCTGGGCCCAGACGGGCGGCGAGGCGCAGCGGTGTGTCGAGCCGGTGATCGCGTTCGCGAAGTATCTCGGCGTGCCGGCCGGTTTTCACTGGTACAACTGGCATCTCAATCCGTTCGACAACGACTATCCCCATTACTTCCCCACCACACCCGGATTCACCGCCGGCGTTGCGCGTCTCCAGGAATCCCAGGTCTACGTGATGCCCTACATCAACGGCCGGCTGTGGGACACGCGGGACCGGGGGCTGGAGGACTTCGAGTTCACGCAGCGGGCGCTGCCGGCCACCGCGAAGAAAGACACGGGGGAACCGTTCACCGAGGTGTACGGGAGCAAAGAGCAAGACGGGAGCAGTGTCCGGCTGGCGGTCATGTGTCCGACCACTGCCCTGTGGCAGGATCAGGTGCGTGCGATCCTGGCGCGGCTGTTCACAGAGCATCGCGTGGCGGGGGTCTACATCGACCAGATCGCGGCCGCCCCCCCTGCGCTGTGCATGGATCCGCACCACGGACACCCGCGCGGGGGCGGCGCCTGGTGGAACGAGGGCTACTGGCAGATGCTCGACAAGATCCGCCAGGAGATGCCGGCCGGGTGCATGCTGACCACCGAGTGCAATGCCGAGCCCTTTCTGCGATGGTTCGACGGATATCTCACCTGGCACTGGCAGTACGACGGCCAGGTCCCGGCCTTTCCGGCGATTTATGGTGGCGCCATCCAGATGTTCGGGCGCGCCTACCGGGGTGGCCCGACGCAGGACCTGGCCCTGCGCATGAAGGCTGGCCAGCAGCTGGTCTATGGCGAGCAGATTGGATGGCTGGATCCGCGCGTGATCGAGCAGGCCGATAGCGGGTCGTTCCTGCGCCAGATCGTGCAGCTGCGCTGGCAACTGCGGCGCTACTTCTACGCCGGCGAGATGTGCCGGCCACCGCAGCTGGATCGCGAACTGCCTACGGTGCGAGCCGACTGGCAGTGGCACGGTAGCTGGTGGGTCACCACTGACGCAGTGCTCACCGGCACCTGGCAGCAGCCTCACGCGCAGCGCGCGGTGGCCATGTTCGTCAACGTGAGCGACGAGCCACTGGAAGCCGTCTGGTCCTGCGACGCCACGACGTTCGCGTTCGACACGCCGCGCGTGGTGGTGACCGCCGTGACCGCGGAGGGCCCCGGGGAACAGACGCAAGAGTCGAACCAGTTCCGCAAGACCCTGATCTTCCCCCCGCGCTCCGCCATGGCCTGGGAGATCACTCCGGTGGCCGACCGCTGAACAGGCCGGCACCGACCAGACCGGCGCGGGATCGCTGGGGCGCGGCGTCCCGGATCGCGTCCGGCGGGGGCGGTGCCCCGCCGCGAGCTTCAGCGGGTCCGCGCACCGCGGAGTGGGGCGGCCAGCCGCGTGGGACTCTGCTGGCTGCGGATCATCGCGGAAAAATGCGGCTGCTGGGCATACCGATGCGCCAGACTGGTGATGTGAGCCTGCCGCTTCGTCTGCTCAAAAGAGCCGTAGTCGATCAGCAGGCCCAGACGGTAGGCCTCCCGATCCGCGTAGCCGGTCAGGAATGACGCCGGATGCCAGGGGATCGCCCCCGGACGGACCCGATTGATGTGCGCCACGATGTTCGTCGTGCAGTTGTTCATGAACGTGTCGTAGAACTCCGGACGCTTCCTGAGCGTGTTGACGCGTTTGAGGATGTCGACCAGCAGCGCGCGCACTTCGTCCGGAGTCAGTCGGCAGCGGTAAATGTAGACATCCGCCTGCCGGATCTCCGTGCGCAGCTGAATCAGATCCCGCTCGTCCGCCACCACATACATGATCTCAAACTGACGCACCGTGCCCCCGACCGCCGAATAGACTTCCCCTTCCTCGAGCCGCACTTCAATCGAGATCCCCAGGTACGTGCCGTCCCGGAATCCAAAACTCAGCATCGTGTGGGCCAGCCCCGGTGCCTCACTGAAAGGACAAACAATGAAATCCAGCGTCTCCACCTCGTCCAGGTTATACGCACGATCCTCGTAGTTGAGCACGTATTCGTCCTCCGACAGATACGTGCAGTTGCGGACGTTGTAGACCTGCACGCGATCGTCCCGGATCCGCGCATACGGAAGGACCGCCATGTTGGCCTTCCAGTGCCGTTCGTTCGACGGCTTGAGCATCTCATCGACCGTATTCTGCGGCACCGACGCACAGCCGCCCGCCAGCACGACATGGGCCGCCACCCACACCAGGTGCAGCAGCACGCACCGGCTCCGCACGCTGGCCGCATCCCGCCGCCTGCAGCGTTCCATCCTCGCGCCGTCATCATTCATTGCGGGCCGCATTTCGTTCGGGAGTCGTGGGAATCGGTCCAGTCTCTGGCTCCATGGGACTCGCCCCGGCCTCTCCGCTCGTCCACGGCGTCTGTGGCGCGGTTCAGGTCGAGACAGCTCCCTTGGATCCAGGGGCTGTAAATACCCGGAACTCCATTCCCAGGCAAGATGTGCGGCGTCCGGAGTGCATTGACAGATTGCCCGAACTGCCCGGCTTGCCCCTTCCCGCTACGGCTCATCCGACAGCATCTGGGGGCAGCATGTCGCGGGTCGTTTCACAGCGCGGGCAGCAGGACGACCAACGCACCCAACCCGCACACAATTCGCACAACGCCACGCGCTGCAGCCCTGGCGATCATTGGCTGCCCTCCGCCACCGGGACCGCACCACGTCACCCGCGCCCCGTCACCCGCGCCCCGTCACCCGCGCCCTGTCAGCAGACCCGGGAAATCAGCGTCAGGATCACAGCGATCACCAGCATGAAGCCCACGATCCACTTCGCCGTCCGCCAGGCGTGCTGCAGAATCGGAACCATCAGTTCGTGCCGTGTCGCCCCGTACACCAGACTGATGGTGACGATCAGCGGCACGGAGTACCACAGCTGGCTGTCGGCCCAACTCGCTATTAACACGGTTCGTTCTCTTTCTTGTCCGGTGCAATCAGTACCGGTCCAGCATACGCATCGTAGACCGCCAACACGTTGAGCAGCCCGGCAATCATCGTGTAGAGCGTGCCCAGGTCGAACAGCAACTTGTACTGCAGATGCCATTCGGACAGCTCATCCACTCGGCGAATCGGATCATACCTCGGCGGTGCCATGATGCCGCCCAGGTACGGCGCTGCGCCCAGCTTGACGCGCCGCGCCTGCACCAGCGCCGGCAGAGCTGGCACACCGACCCCCAACTGGCAGAAGTACTGCCAGCGCTTCTCAGGCCCCTTCCAGGACGCATACACGACGTGGCCCCCCGCAATCGCCAGACCATAGAAATAGGTCGACAGAATGCAGACCATGAACAGGATCCCCTTGGCGTACCGCCGCTGGTACAGATGACCCGCACCCGGCCACAGCCATCCCCAGAAAGCAGCCAGTCCCGGTTGCCGCAGATCGATTTCGAATTGGTCTTCAGTCCGCAGTCCCGGACGCACAGTGGACATAATGGGCAACTCTCCCCAAGCCGTTGGAGGGCAAACAACTCATTTTACCGATCTTGACGACCATCGCCAGATCGGCTGCACCCTGTATTGGACGTGGGGACGTGGACGTCGACCATCCCCCTCGCGTCCTGGCAGCGGAGTACTCTCATCCAGGCTAGGCAACGTGCGACGCCAATCCGTATCCTGGAGGTGTAGGGGATCTGCGAGATTATGAGCCACCGCTTCTATGTCGACACGCCCATCACGGCGGGCGAAGCTGTCTTGCTGGGTGCCGAAGCGCATCATCTGCAGCACGTCCTGCGCGGGCGGGTTGGCGACGAAGTGATACTGCTCGACGGCAGTGGGTGTGAGTACGTGGCGCGCGTCAGTCGTCTGGCGCGCTCGCAGGTAGACCTGGTGGTGCTCGCGTCGCAGCAGGTGGACCGCGAGTTACCCTGTGAGATCGTGCTCGGCGTGGCGTTGCCCAAAGCCGACCGGCAACGGTGGCTGATCGAGAAGCTGGTGGAGCTGGGCGTGGCGCGCGTGGTCCCGTTGCGCACTCAGCGGAGCGTGGTGCATCCCGATCCGCAGAGTCTGGTCAAGCTGCAGCGGGCGGTCAAGGAAGCGTCCAAGCAGTGTGGACGGACGCGGTTGCTCCAAGTGGTCGAACTCCAGCCGTTGGCAACGTTTCTGCAGGCGGCGCCGGCCACCGCGACCCGGTGGATCGCCGACCCTGGCGGGGGTCCGCCCGGCGGCATCCCGTGCGACGGATCGCCGTGCCATCTGGCCGTCGGGCCCGAGGGTGGCTGGACGGAGGACGAACTGGCACTCGCCCGCGCTGCAGGTTGGCAGGCAATATCGCTCGGTGCCCGCGTGCTGCGCATTGAAACGGCCTGCCTGGTCCTGGCCGCGCTGTGGTCACAGGGAGCAATCGCCGGAGGGGCCGGTGCGCAACCTGCCGGCAGCTGACCGGCCCGGCGGCGGGGCGCCCGGCGCGGAACAATCGGCACAGCCTCTACACTCCGCACGATCCGTCCGGAACAGACCTCAGCGGGTGGCCATTCGGCTGTGGACCGTGCGACGAGCCCCGCGATTTCCCGCCTGCGAGTTCCCGAGCGCGCAGCTGTAAGCAAAGTTTTATTGAGGCATGGATGGTTTGGCGGTGGCCGGCTGGTGCCTCACCCCCGTTGCGGACGGCGCGTGCCAATCGCTGCGTACGCGCGCCGGCCCGCTTCGCGGTCGATGGAGGTCAACTCATGTACTGCTGGCTCCCTGTCATCCTGTTAGCGGCTCAACCCGCGGAGCCGGTCGACGCGCGCGGCGCGCACGTCGTGTACGCGACGGGATTCGAGCAGGCGGACGACACGGACTACGATGGCTGGCCGGACGGCTGGACGCGGCAGCGTGGCCCGGGTTTTCCGCACTATGTGCGGATTGGCATCGTCGAGGATCCGGCCGGCGCGACCGCACACTGCCTGCGCGTCGAACTCGATGGCGGCGCCGCGATACTGAACAGCCCGCCGATCCGAGTGACCCCGCACTGCAGTTACCTGCTGCAGGGCAAGCTGAAGACGGCGGGGCTCAAACATGACGTGGCGTATTACAGTGTGACGTTCGAGGATGCCCGGCGCGCGCCGCAGGAATCGTATCGTTCCCCGGAGTTCACGGTGGCGCCCGAGTGGCAGGACGTGCGGCTTGGGCCGCTGACCCCGCGCGATCCGACTGCCCGCTTCGCCGTGATCCGGCTGCACGTGATGCCGACGGAGCGTGCCGATCTGCAGGGCACTGTGTGGTTCGACGAGATTCGTCTCACGCGGTTTCCCCGCCTGGTGCTCAGCACGCTGCAGCCTCAGAACCTGTTCTGGGATCCAGCACAGGTGGCGGTGACGTGCCACGTTTCGGGCGTAGCGAGCACGGCCCGGCAGGTGCAGCTGGACCTGGTGGACGTGGCCGGCCGCCGCGTCGACTCAGCCACCTTGCCGCTGGACGCCGACGTGGTGGAGGACCCGCCGCTGGCCAAGTCCGACGAGGACGGTTTCGCCGGGTCGGTGACGTGGAGCCCGCACGTGCCCGCCTGGGGATATTACACCGTCCGCGCGACGCTCACGTCAGACGATGACGCGGTGGCCGAACAGGTGGTGTCCCTGGCAGTCATGCGACCAGGAGGCAGCACCGGCCCGAGCGAGTTCGGCTGGTCGATGACCAGCCGCGAGCTGCCGGTCGCCGGCGAGGCGCTGGTGAAACTGTTGCAGGAGGCGCGCGTCGGCTGGTTCAAGTATCCCGTCTGGTGCGATCCGGCGGACACTCCCGAACTGGACCGGCTTGTCTCCCTGGTCGATCAGCTGACGGTGGCGGGGATTGAGACGGTCGGGGTGTTGGACGCCGTCCCGGCGAACCTGCGCCCGCAGTTCGGGCACCAGCAGCGCCTGACGATCGGGACCGCGTTCCTGCGACCCGAGATCTGGCAGCCCCTTCTGGAACCGGTGCTGACACGGCTATCCCTGAAGATCCGGCATTGGCAGCTCGGCGGTGATGCTGATGCGGATCTGGCCGACTTCGATAAGCTCGAAGCGACCATTCGCGATGTCCGCGCGCGGTGGCAGCAGGCCGGGGTCATCGCCCGGCTGGTGCTGGCCTGGGACTGGCTGTACGAACTCCCGTCGGTGGCTGACCCGCCCTGGGACCTGCTGGCGATGTCGGAGTCGATTCCGTTGACCAGCGCGGAGCTGGTTCGGTATGCGTCAGACGCCAGGCAACCCCGCTCTCCCTGCTGGACGACCTTTGAACCGTTGCCTCGCGACCTGTACAGTCCCGCGTCGCGCGCCTGCGATCTGGTGCTGCGGATGCTGGCAGCCAAAACGGCGGGCCTCTCGGCCATCTTCGTACGGGACCCGTTCGACGACGTGCATGGCCTGCTCAATCGCGACGGCACGCCCGGCGAGTTGTGGCTGCCGTGGCAGACCACGGCCCGTCTCGTGTCGGGCGCAACGTATCTGGGGCGTCTGCAGCTGCCGGGAGGCAGTGACAACTATGTGTTCGCCCGCGATAATGAGGCCGTACTGGTGGTCTGGAACGAGTCCCCTGTCACGGAGACGCTCTATCTGGGCGATCACGTGCGGCAGCTGACCGTCTGGGGTGAAGAGAGTGATCTGTCCTGCGCGTCCGCGAAGGAGCCGGTCCCGCAGACGTTCACCGCCGGGCCGGTCCCGGTCTTCCTGACCGGTGTGAATCTGGCCGTCGCGCAGTGGCGACTGAGTTGCACGGTGCAACTCGATCAGCTGGCTGGGGACGTCCGGAACGGGCAGATCGTACGGCTCCGGTTCCGCAACACGTTTCCCGACACCGTCACAGGCGCGGCGTCGCTCAAGGCCCTCGACGACTGGGACGCGTCCGAAACCGCCACGGCGTTCCAGCTTGGCAGGGACCGCGAGGCGGAGCAGGAGTACCCGGTGCGGACGGACACCAGCAGCGGCCGTCAGCGCGTGCAGGTCGATTTCGTGGTGGAGGCCGAGCAAGAGTATCATTTCAGCGTTTACCACGACCTGGAGGTCGGTGCCGGAGATATCGGTCTGGCAGCCGACTGCTACCTGGACGACGCCAACCAGCTGATCGTCACACAGCAGCTAGAGAATGCCACGTCCCATCCGCGGGACTTCACCTGCTACCTGTATGCGCCGGGGCGCCGGCGGCTGCGCCAGCAGCTGCTGGACGTCGGGCCCGGCCGCACGACGAGCACATTTACTCTGCCCGACGGCCAGGATCTCGTAGGCAAGACGCTCTGGCTGCGCCTCGAGGAGGCTGGTGGCGGGCACGTGCTCAACTACCGTGTCGTCGTCGCGCCCTGACGCGATCGCCACATGCCGCCAGCGCACGGCGCTGGTATACTGACACTATGCTGTGTCCCTCGTTCCGCACCGGGCATCAACTGCCGGCAGACTGGCTGCTGCTCCTGCTGTGGCTCATCGTGCCGCTCGGGACCGTACCTGCCACAAGCCGGGCCGATATAATTGTCCTGGCGAACCAGACGAGCGAACCGGTTGTGTTTCGGATCGGCACGGGCCCGACCACGTCCGATCCGATCACCATCCCGGCGCGCGACCTCACCGCGCTCATGCTGCGCGGTGTCTGCGAACTGGTCTACGACGATCGCGGCCGCGAGGGGGCGTACCATCTGGATGCGAATTCGGCTTACCTGTTTGTTCGGGACGAGCGGGGACAGCTGCAGGTGACCGCCATTGATCTGGGCAGTACGGACGCGACGGCGGGGGGGCGGACACTCACCGCAGGTGCCCGGATCAAGACAGCGGTGGACCTGCCGCTGGAGGTGTTCGTTGACAACTACGAGTTAACGACGCGCGCAGCGTGGGAGCCCCGCTTGCGGAAGCGGATCGAGCGTGTGTCGCAGATCCTGGAGCAGAACTGCCGGATACGGCTGCGGATCGTGCAGGTCGGCCAGTGGGCGGCGAGCCAGGAAGCGGTCGAGTTTCCGCAGGCGCTGGCGGAATTCCAGCGCCGCGTCACCCCGGCACCCGGACACGTGGCCCTCGGTTTCACCGGCCGTTATCGCCAGTCCCCGGGCCTGCAGCACCTGGGGGGCACGCCCGGCATACTGCACCCCCATATCCTGGTGCGGGAATGGTCGGCAACGATGAGCGAGCCGGAGCGCGAGGAGGTGCTGCTGCACGAGATCGGACACTACCTGGGGGCCGTACACAGTCCTGACCCGGCATCCGTGATGCGTCCCATTCTGGCCGACAGTCAGGTGCTGCACAAGGAGTTTCGCATCCGGTTCGACCCCGTCAACCTGCTGCTGATCAACCTGGTGGCGGAGGAGATCCGGGAGCGTCGCGCGACGTCGGTCCGCGAGCTGTCGGCCGGCACGCGGCTGCGGCTGAGCCAGATCTACGCGAAGCTGGCCGAGGCGATTCCGGAGGACACGTCGGCCCGGCAGTATCAGTTCCAGGTGGGCATGGTCGACGATTCACCGCTGGCCAGCGCGACGCGGACCGTCGTGAGCGCCGTGCGCACCGCGGCATTGACGCGCGCCGACACGCTCCGGCAGGACCGCCTCACGGAACACTACGTGCGGTCTGCCGCGGCGGCAGTCCAGGGTGCGCCGGCCGATGTGGCACCGGCCGCATTCCTGCTGGGTCTGGGCATCGCGCTGGACGACTCGGAGACTCTGCTGCAGAATCGCCTCACACGCGAGTTCTGTCGGACCGTGGAGACGGCGGACGAGCGGCAGGAGCGCTGCCAGGCGCTGGGCGACCCCACCGTGCTGGACCGGCGCGATCTGCGGCAGCATTTCTTCCTGTCGGGTTATCTGGCGACGGTCGCCGGACCGGCGGCGGCCGAGGCGGCCGGGATTGCCAAGGAGCTGACCGACGCGAAGACGGGCAGCGGTTTCAGCTATGTGGATCTGGCCGCCGATCTGGCGGGGATCGCCTTCGCCGAGCGGGTGCTGCGGCGCGAAGTGCCGCTGGCGGAGCTGGCTCAGCGCTGGGACATGGCCCGCTTCATGCCCGACGTGACAGGTCTGCCCGAAGGGTTGCGCTGGAACGAGGTGGTCCCCCAGCTGGCGGGCACGGGCGCCGACAGCTTCACCAGCTACCGCCGCACCATTCGCGATCGGCTCGCACTCCTGCGCGCGGCCGAAACCTCCGACGGGGAACCGCAATAGGGGCACACGCCAGCGGCCAGATCAGCCACCGGCGCGCCCGGCGGTCGCGTGCTGCTAGCCCGGTTCGACGGTGAAGACGAACCACTGAGAATCGCTGGTTCCCTCGACCGCCTCCCGCTTCATGATGATGTGAATCGGGCGGGAGTACGTGCGTCCTTCGCGCCGCATGATCACCTCGTAGTGCAGCGTGACGCTGTCGAAGTGCAAGTCCGTTTCGACGGCCGCCCGTTGAAATTGCACCTCCACGGGTTCCGTCAGTGTCACAAACGACCGGAGCGGCTCCCGGTCGAAGAACATGCGCATATCGTGCGCTGCAGACTCGTCGGTCCGATAGTACTCGTCGATCGACATACCTTCCGGAACGCGTTGAATCTGGCGGCCGTGCAACTGATGGGCCTCTTTGAGCCGGTTCTGCTGGATGAGGTCCAGCCACGCGTCGGCATAGACGCGTGCCTGACTGGTCAACCACCAATGCCGGGAGACGTGGCGACTGATCCCCCAGGCCCCGCAAAACAGGGCCAGGGCCATCCCCCAGATTACCGCCTGGCGGCCCACCTTCGTTCGGTCGTTGGCGAGCCGCCACAGGGAGATCGGGCCGAGGACCACGGCCACGAGCGGAACGACCCACAGCACCGGCCGCAGCACCGCCAGGAAACTCAGTAGTCCCAGAGCCAGCGTCAGCACGGCCAACGGCTGCGGCGAACGGTACTCGATCACCTGGGCGGTGGTCGAAGCGTCAGGTGTGGCCGTAGCGTCGGATTGGATTGCGTTCATAGTGTACTTAACGACTGACTTGGTAGTCTGGTTCGTCCGCAAACTGCACGCGTCGATGGTAATACTTCAGGATGAACCGGCTTTCCGGGTCGAAGATCCGCACGGCCGCATTCTTGTCCTGCTCCAGAGGCGACAATTTAGCAGCATCCGTTTCGGGCCGCGACAGGGCACCGCGCGACCGGCTCTGCATGAATCCCAGCCAGTGGCGATCCGGTGCCATGCCGAGAAAGGTGCCGGATTTCGGAGTGCGTTGGAACCCCAGGGGATGGGGCCCCAGTGGTGCGGTGTGAATCGTGACGCAGATGAAGCCGACAAACAGCCAGGCGATCCAGATGGCCGTCAGGGAACGACCCACCGTCTCCACCCAGAAGTTGAAGGCCACGCGGGTGCGGGACAGCATGCTGGTCACTACCCGCAGCAGGCCGAGCGACAGGGCGAAGAGCCCCCACAAGGCGATGAAGTCCCACAGGTAGACCAGCGATGGCTCGAGGCCTTCGAGCTGTTTCGCCACCGGCTCGAAGTAGTTTAACGCCAGCATGGCGGCCAGCAGCACGTTGATCAAGGTGACCACGTTGCTCCAGAGCCCCTGGAACCAGAGCGCAGCGACGCACAGGAGGAAGATCAGCAGCAGGACCAGGTTCAACATGGATGGAATCCTATTGTTTCAGCACTCGCTGGAGTTCGGTGATTGCCGTGCCGCCCCGCGCCACCAGGAGGATACCTTCCTCCTGTAGCGTGAGATTGCCCGCCTGGCGCGACAGGCGGCGGAGGACGTCAAGGCGTGGCTGCGAGACCAGCGCCGTACGCATCTCGTCGGAGATCTTGATCAGTTCAAACACGGCGGTGCGTCCCCGGTATCCGATCCCGCCACAGTCCGGACAGACTTCCGGTTCTCCCCTCTTCTTCTTGGTTCCTGGCGGCGGCGGCTGATACTCGCGGTACAACACCTCCACCCGTCCCTTGGGAATGCCCAGCTTCTGGAGGAGCTGGTCGGGCGGCTCATACGCCTGCCGGCAGGTCTCGCACAACAACCGGACCAGGCGCTGGTTGAGGACCGCCGTGACAGTGGCGGCGAACTTGTCGGGCTGCTGTGGCTTGAGTGCCAGGATACGGAGCAGCGCTTCGATGCCGTCTTTGGCGCGGATGGTGGCGCAGATCAGTCGTTTTGGGTCAACGAGTATTCGCACAGCGAGTCGACGGCCGTGCCCGTCACGAAGTCGGGGATGACGATCACGTCCGGCTCCCGCAGGGTGATCGTGCGGAGCACCGAGTCGGGCGTCTGACCCGCCGCGCCGTCGAACGGGAAGACTTCGATGTTCTCCACATGTGTGAACGGGCGTGCCTTGTCCTCGATCGCCGCGAAGTCGCGCAGATACCGGTCGGTCGCGGTGAGCCCGACGTTCCACGTCGTCTGCAGCCCGCCCAGCGGCAGGGAGCTGAAGATCACCATCCCGTCAGGGTTGGCCAGGAAGCCCTTGAGCTCGTCCCGCATCTTCTCGCGCATCCCCAGGTCGTCGAGGCTCTTGAAGGGGATCTTCTCGGGCACCAGTTCCAGGATCGCGCGCTCCCCGGTCTTGGTTCCCTGACTGACCAGCTGGCAGTTGTACTTGCCGTTGCCGAATTTCGCCTTGAACTCGCCTTCCTGCCGAGCCCGCCGTTCCTCCATGTTCAGCGCGGAGATCTTCTTCATCACCGCCAGGAGCACATCACCCGACTCCCGGTCACGCGGTTCCACCGGATGCCAGACGCCATCGACGTCATAGCGCACGTCGACCGCTTCCTTGGAGTAGTCCAGCATGATGCGGGTCGCCCGCCGCATGATGGAGTCGGCAATCAGCTCTTTGACGAGCACGTAGCCGGGTGACTGCCGCGCCATGATCAGGTGGGCCTGGTTCTCGGTCTCCGAGGCGCCGCAGGCCGTCAACTGCACGGGGGGACCCTGCTCTTGGGCGGCCAGCGTGTCGGTCGGCTGCTTGCGTTTGCGGCCCGACATCAACGCCGCTAACCACAGCTTGATATGGGCCGGCGTCAGCACCTTCTGCTCATCGGTCACGCGGCCGTTGCGCATCAGAATGTACGTGGCGAGCGGGGCGGCCCAGGCGAGGAACAGGAGCACAATGCCCACGGCGAACAGCGGGATCGACACGGCCAGCAAGAAGGCGACCAGGAAGGCGAACACCGCGATCGGATTCCAGATCTGGGCGGGCATGTCGATGCGGTCGCCCAACTCAAACGTGTCCCGGTTGATCCAGTCCGTGGTCCGGACCCAGAACAAGACCAGGATCACGCAGGCCAGCAGTTTGTACCAGGCAAGGTAATCTCCCGGCCCGCGGTCGAGCACTTCCTGGGCCGGGTAGTACGGCCACTCCTGAGCCATCAGCACGCCGGCCCATCCGCACGTCAGTCCCAGGCTGCCCACCACGATAACGGCTTTACGACACATCTATAGAATCCCAGGTTGTGAAACTTGGATGCCTTTGAGCGCCATCTTGAGTGCCTCGCGGTTGGGCGCTACTTCAAATGCGGTCGGCCGGTCAATCAGCTGCTCGTCCACCAACTGCTTCAAGCTCGTGGTGAAATCCTGCATGCCTTCGTCAGCGCCGATCCGGATGGCGTCCGGCAACTTGGCGTCCTGCCCCTCCAGGACCAGTTTCCGCACGATCGGTGTGAACATCATGACCTCCACTGTCGGCACGCGCCCGACACCGGGCTTGATTGACGGGAGCAGTTTCTGCGCCACGATGCCGCGCATGTTGAAGGCGATCGCGCTGCGGATGGCCCCGTGCAGTTCCTCCGGGAACAGGTCGAGGATGCGCCCGATGGTCGTAGAGGCGGAGGCGGCGTGAATCGTGCCGAACACCAGGTGCCCCGTCTCGGCCGCGTGGATGGCAGTCATGAACGTCTCCTGGTCACGCATTTCGCCGACCAGCATCACATCCGGGTCCTCCCGCACCGCGTGCTTCATGCCCACCGCGAAATCGATGACGTCCTCGCCCACCTCCCGCTGGTTGATCAGGCACTTGTTCTCCGTGAAGACGAACTCGATCGGATCCTCCAGCGTCAGGATGTGCTTGCTGTAGTGGGCGTTGATCCAATTGAGCATCGACGCGATGGTCGTCGTCTTGCCCGAGCCGGTGACGCCGGCCAGCAGCACCATGCCCTGGTCGTACTTGCAGAGCTCCTCCATGATGGGCGGCAGGTGCAGCCCGGCGAAATCCGGAATGAAGTTGCTCACCCGCCGCGCCACCAGCCCGATCTTGCCCATCTGCGTCAGCATGTTGACGCGGAACCGCCAGATATCGCCATCCACGTTCACCGTGTGGGCGAAGTCGGTGCCCCCCTGCTGATCGAAAATCGTCCGGTGCCGCTTGTTCATCATCGGAAACAGCAGCCGGCACATCTCTTCCAGCTCGATCGGACCGCGGTTGAGTTGCTTGAGCTTGCCGTTGACCCGCACAATGGGAGGCTGGCTGACCTTCATGTGCAGGTCGCTCCCCTTAAGCTTGACGCAGGCGCGGAAGTACTTGTCGACCTCGAGTTCCTGATTCTTGGCCAGGAACCGATCCTCCAGATCGCCCACGTCGATCTGGCCCTCGGGGCTCCCCATGCGTACCACTTCTCCCGAGTCCGCGATTGACATACGCTCCTCCTCTCACATCCGAACCGCGATTCCCCGTTCCTGCATGACCTGCCTGGTCGCCCGAATCGTGAACTGCCCGAAGTGGAAATCGATCATGATGTGCGTAAGACGCGCCTGCGTATCCATTTGCGAAAGACAACACCGCCCGCCTGGCCGTCATCAGCTGCGCGCTACCACTGCAGGCAGAGCAGATTCTTACTGTAAGCGGTCAGTTGTGCGATGTCGAGGGTTTGCGTCTCGCGACAAGAAACAAGGCCCACTCACGAACAGCCCCGACAGTCGCTGGTTTTTCGGACGGCAACCACACATCATGGGGGAAATAAACGGCGCGCGCCCGGACCCCTTCGCACGTTCGTCCCGGTGGGAGTGTACCGATGCCCCCCTTCGTACAAGCCGTCTGTCCGCACTGCAGTGGGTCCGCGAAGGACGCGCGCACGCACACTGCCGGGTTGCACCAGCCGACACGTCCCAGTGGATGTGGGCCAGCGAGTTGTTCCCGGAGCTGGCGGAGCCGCCCTTCCCAGGCGCAACCGGCCCGGCGAGCTGGACCGAGCGGCCATCGCGGCTGGTCGCCGGCCTGCTGGGTCTGCTGCTGCAGCTGATCAGAACAGCGTGTAGATGAACGGCGCAAACGCGGTGCCGGTCAGCAGGACGAACGCGCCAAGCACCATCAGCGTGACGAGAATTGGCAACAGCCACCACTTCTTGTTGTAGCGCAGGAAGTCCCAGAACTCGCGCAGCAGCCCTGGTTGCTCCTCCTTCACCAGCCGCTGAAATTCGTCCCTGGCAGTGGCCTGCGATCTGTCTGGATCAGGATTCGTAGCCATCGACGTACCTCAGAATTGCCGGAAATACCGTGCCGGATCGTCCACCGCAGGACGCTCCTCCCAGTAGCTCGTTCGCGATGCCTCGAACGTACGGCGGAGCGGATCCCGCCCGCTGGCGCGCAGCAACCAGCCGATCGGCGTCACCACCAGGAAGAATACCGCGCCCATGATCACGTGGCCAACAACCCAGCCGATCGGATAGGAGGCATACATCCAGCCCAGGTAGACAGGGCGCGCCAGCGCGGGGCGCCACAGACCGCCGAGTGCGATCAGCGCGGACCCGGCGAGAATCCCGCAACCCGCCACATGCCGGCCCAGACGCCATGCCACCAGCACCGCCAGCAACAGGCCGCAGAGCGGAATCACGATGCCGGCAAACTGCCGCAGCTGCCGGTCCGTCGGCTCTCGATCGAATTCAATCAGTGCCATAGTTCGTGTTGATCCCTGTTGATCCCCGGCCACTCTGGCCCACCGCCCGGTGGTTGACCTGTGGCGTCCGGCGCTCCCCGCCCGGAGACAGTAAAGAGCTAGTCCAATTCGAAACTCGCCAGGTAGGCATCGATCGCATGTGCCGGAGCGCTCGGCTGTTCGGACTTCAGCAACAGGTAGTCCTCCAGCACCAGGGCGTCCATGTTGGTGGCCAGGAAACAGCGGTACGCTTCGGCCGGCGAACAGACAATCGGTTCGCCGCGGATGTTGAAACTCGTGTTGATGATCACCGGGCAGCCGGTCAGCCGCTCGAAGGCCTGCAGCAATTGATGGTAGACGCCGCAGCGTTGGGCATCCACTGTCTGAACGCGGGCCGAGTAGTCGACGTGGGTAACGGCCGGAATGTCCGACCGGATCACCTTGCGCAGGTCAAGCCCCTGCGCGGGGTCATCCGCCGCAGGTTGTCTGCGGCGCGCCGGCTGTACCGCGGCGACCAGCAGCATATACGGGCTCGTCTGCCCGGGCTGCAGGTCGAAATAGGCAGCCGCGCGCTCCTCCAGCACCGACGGTGCGAACGGGCGGAACGACTCCCGGAACTTGATCTTCAGATTCATCACCGCCTGCATCTGCGGGTTGCGGGCATCCCCCAGGATGCTTCGGCTCCCCAGCGCGCGCGGTCCGAACTCCATCCGCCCCTGCAGCCAGCCCACGACGTGGCCGGCCGCCAGCAGCTCGGCCACCCGGGTGCATTTCTCGTCATCGCTGCCGACGTGGTGGAACACCGCGCCACATTCCGTCAGGAATGCCCGGATCTCCGCGTCGGTCGCGGCCGGTCCGAGCCGCGATCCCTGCTGGCTGTCCCCCGGATCAGGCTGGCGCGGGTGGCCCAGTAGCTGATGCCAGATGAACAGCGCCACCCCCAGCGCGCCCCCGGCATCGCCGGCCGCGGGCTGTATCCAGATCTGCTCAAAGGGTCCTTCCCTCAGGATGCGGCCGTTGGCCACGCAGTTGAGTGCAACGCCCCCCGCCAGGCAGAGGTTCCGCTGGTTTCCCGTCTCCCGGTGCACATGCGCGGCCATCCGCAGCAGGATGTCTTCGGTCACCACCTGAATGGACGCCGCCAGGTCCATCTCGCGCTGTGTCAGCGGCGACTCCGGACGGCGCGGCGGACCGCCGAACAGCTGATCGAACTTCCGGCTGGTCATGGTCAGTCCCTGACAGTAGTTGAAATACTGCATGTCCATGCGCAGCGAACCATCCGGTTTGATGTCCACCAGACGCTGGCGAATCAGATCGGCGTAGATCGGCTGGCCGTAGGGGGCCAGCCCCATCAGCTTGTATTCACCCGAGTTCACGCGGAACCCGCAGAAGTAGGTGAAGGCGGAGTAGAGCAGTCCGAGCGAGTGGGGAAAGGGGAGCTGGTGGGTCAGGTGGATGCGATGGCCGCAGCCGCGCCCGTAGGAAGCCGTGGCCCATTCCCCCACGCCGTCGACCGTGAGAATGGCCGCCTCGTCAAAGGGTGACGGAAAGAAGGCGCTGGCCGCATGCGACTCGTGGTGTTCGGCGAACACGAACCGGCGCCCGTACGCCCCCCGCAGACTCCGCCGCATTTCCCGCGGCAGGTGCAGCTTGGTCCGCAGCCAGATCGGCATGGCCGTCAGGAACGACCGGAACCCGCGCGGCGCAAACGCCAGATATGTCTCCAGGAGGCGATCGAATTTCAGAAACGGTTTGTCGTAGAACCCGACGAAGTCCAGGTCCTCCGGCGCGAGTCCGGCCGCGCGCAGGCAGTAATCCACCGCGTGCTGCGGGAAGTCGGGATCGTGCTTGCGCCGCGTGAAGCGTTCTTCCTGCGCGGCCGCCACGACGCGTCCGTCGACGACCAGTGCGGCAGCTGAATCGTGATAGAAGGCCGAGATACCCAGAATCGCCGTCACGGGCCCTGGTCCGCTCTTTTCTTTCAACAGTGTTCGTGAATGACCTGACAATCGGGCAGCGAGTCCAGGAACAGGCGGCCGTACGGCCTGGTGCGTACGCGCGGGTCCAGAATCACCACCATCCCCTGATCCCGCTGCGTGCGGATCAGGCGACCGAATCCCTGTCGTAGCTTAATCACAGCTTCCGGCACCTGGTAGTCGAGAAACGGATTTCCGCCGGCCGCGCGGATCGCTTCCAGGCGGGCCTGCACCAGCGGCTGGTCGGGCACGCTGAACGGCAACTTCGTGATGATCACGTTCTGCAACGCCTCCCCCGGTACGTCGACCCCCTGCCAGAAGCTGTCGGTGCCGAACAGCACGGAACGCGGGTTGGCGCGGAACCGCTCGAGCATCAGGTGGCGGGGCAGCCCCTCGGCCTGGCTCAACAGCGCCAGGTTCTGCTGCGTGAGCCAGGTGGTGAGCTGGGAGGCGAGCTGGCGCATCAGGGCGTAGCTGGTGAAGAGCACGAAGGCCCGCCCTTCCGTCCGCTCCACGTACCGGCAGATCATCTCGCGGCAGAGCCGCTCGAAGGCCTGGGGGTCCGCCTTGGGATCCGGCATGCCGTCGACCAGGATCAGCTGCGCCTGGCGCCGATAGTCGAACGGGCTGCCCAACTGCAGTTCGGTGGCCTGCGTCAGCCCCACGCGCGACCGGAAGAACGCGAACGACGGCGGCCGGCCGGTGGCCAGCGTCGCGCTGGCCAGGATCACCGTCGGGACCCGCTCGTACAGTTGCGCGCGCAGCAGCGGACCGACGTCGATCGGCGCGGCGGACAGCGTCACGCGTGGGCGGCCGCCCCGCGTGGCCGCCACGTCCATCCAGTAGACCGCGTCGGCCACGTCATGCCTGATCCAGGCGTTGAGTGCCTGGTGGAGGGTATTCAGCCGATCGCGTGCGGCCTGAAAATCCAGGCGGTCCGATTCATTCTCCAGCGCGTTCCCCAGCTGTTCGACAGTGCCGGCCAGCTCCCGCAGTGCGCGGCGCAGCGCGCCGTCGAACCGCTGCGGCGCTACCATGCGTCCCTTGGCCTCCGGATGCTCGTCGTACCAGGTGAGCAGCTGCGCGAAGAACTCATCGCTGCAGTAATGACAGCGCAGCACCTGTTGCTGCGCGGCCTCCAGACCATGGTGAACCAGCAGCCCCTTGTTCGTGCGGTCGTTGTAGAGCCGGTTGAGAACCCATTCGATCTGGCCCGACGAGACGCCGACGCCCAGGTGATCGGCCGCCACCGTTTCGATCGTGTGCGCCTCGTCCAGCACGGCGACCTGGTAATCGGGCAGGATCCGCGCCTCCTGCTGGCGGAGCGCCAGATCGCTGAAAAACAGCGCGTGATTGACGATCAGCACCTGCGCGTGATGCACGCGACGCCGGGCGCGGTGGTAGAAACACCGGCTGTGATGCGGGCAGGCGGGCCCAAGGCAGTTGCCACTGTCGCTGGCCACCTCGTCCCACACGCTCCCCACCGGCCGGAAGGTCAGATCGCTCAGTGAACCGTCGAACGTTTCGCCGGCCCACTGCACCAGCTGTTGGATCTCTCGCAGTTCGCGGTCGTCGGCAAACAGGCTGGCCGCCCGCTTGCGGGCCGACTCCAGACGCCGCAGGCTGATGTAATTCCGCCGGCCTTTGACCAGCACCGCCGTGAATTCGCCAGGGATCACCGCATTGAGCAGCGGCAGATCCTTCGTCATCAGTTGCTCCTGCAGACTGATCGTGTGCGTCGACACGACCACGCGCACAGGCGGCGAGTCCTCCGCCCGCAGCGCGGTGGCGGCCAGGACCGCCGGAACCAGGTAGGCGAAGCTCTTGCCAACCCCCGTCCCCGCCTCCACCACCGCATGCCGCCCCTGGGCAATCGCCGCCGCGACGGCGTCCGCCATGTCCAGCTGCTGCGCACGGTGCTCATAGTGCTGCAGACGTGCCGCAATGCGTCCCTGCGGACCGAGAATGTCCCGAGGCGTGAGCATTACTGGTGTGGTGATGAGATGACACCTTCCGTGGGACTGCTGGCCGTGGCGTACAGGGCCGTGGCGTACAGACACCGGGGAATCCGCCCGGCCAGGCAGGCCCACCACCCGGCCTCGACGCCCACCTTCATCGCCTGGGCCACCCTATGACGTCCCCCTGCGGCATCCACCCCACCCAGCACGACGCGCCGCTGGAATCCGGCACGCGATCGCGCTGAGTTCCCCGCCGCCATCTGCCCGATCACTGGCCGCGAATGTCCAGGTTCCGCGCTGACCCCTTGAAAATCAGCACCATCGGCGCCTGCTGCGGACGGTTGACAGCCGTCGCCTGCCGGTTCCACGGCAGCGCGTACACCGCGAAATTACCCGTGTTGGCGTCCGCCACGTAGACCAGACTGTCGCAGGGCTTCAAGACACTCGTGCCACGCTGCATCAGCGCCTGACCGGTGACCATCAGGTACTGCGGGTTCTTGCGACCCGTTTCCACCCCGAGATCGGCCACGACGTTCTGCACGAAATAGCCCCCTGTCTGCCCCGTTCGTCCGTTGATCACCCAACACTGCATGTCGCCGGTGAGAAAATCCAGAAAGAAGATGCCTTCAATGCCATCGGCCACGAGGCCGGTTGCGATGGCAAATGTGTCGCCGCTGTCGGTCGCCGTGGCGTGCAGGGCCGTCTCCGGAAACGTGAACGCAGGCGCGCCGAACCACGCCAGCGTGGCCCAGGAGCCGACCAGCAGACCGACCCCCAGGAGTGCACCGAGTCCAAACCCTGCCACCAACGCGCCGCGTGCTCGCGCTGTCATCCACTTCCTCATGGCCTGCCACTCCTGAAAACTGTGTCTCACCCCCCTAACGTCCTCGCCGTTTGCATTGTACGGATCGCCCGATAATGCTGCAACACGATCCTGGTTCGTTCCCGCGTCCGGGGTGCAGGAACGCACTGCTTATTTGTTAGCCGTGCTGAAGGAGCGGACCGGTGCCCAGTCCTGCGCGGTGCGTGGCGCGTGGGGGAAGAAAAGAGGAAAGGGTCAGGTATCGCTGTCGCGCCGGTGGCAGGCTGCAGCTGCGTATTGGATCAGCATCAGGATGGATTGCAGCGTAGCGCCGACATACGTCCAAGCGGCGGCGAACATGACGCGCCGTACGCGCTGCAGCTGGTCATCGCGGACTAGGTGCAGTTGGACCAGCATGCGGCCCGCACTGGCGCTGGCGTGCAGTTCGAGCGGGAGGTTCACCAGCTGCAGCAGCACCGTGCTGGTGAAGAGCAGCATGCCCAGCGACAGGAAGGGTGGAAACTGCATCACCAGCCCCGCGATGGCCAGCAGGATCCCGGCGCCGCTCCCGAAACTGGCCGCCGGCACCGCCGCCTCGCGGATCGCCAGCCAGCGCTTCCAGCGGCCCGCGGCCTGGATGGCGTGCCCCGCCTCGTGCGCGGCAATGCCGGTCGCCGCGAGGTACCGCCCGTGGTAGATGTCCGGGCTCAACTGCAGCACCCGGCGCCGCACGTCGTAGTAGTCGTTCAAGTGTCCCGGGACCTGCACTACCTCGATGTCATAGAGCCCGGAACCATCCAGCACCTGCCGCGCCACCGCGTACCCGCTGAGCCTGGCCGGATTCCGTGCCGCCCGCGCGTAGATTGCCTGCGTCACGATTTGCGAGCCCAGCGCAATGCCCAGCGCCGAGACGGTCCCCCAAGGCAACAGGCTGTCGAGTGCTTCCATCGTAACGGGCCTCTGCACCTCCATCGGCACACCGCTGGCTCCCGCTTGATCTGTGTGCCGTGCGTTCCCCGGGCAACGGCGTTACATTATATAGTGTTTCCGGGGTGTTCCCGGGAGGATCGATCGGCAGTCGGGATGCGGCCGCAGGGCAGACGCATGGGTACCGGACGGGCAGTAGAAACCAGTCGCGAGTGGGCAGAAGAGCGGATCGTGCGCACGTTCCTCGAGCGCGCGGCGGCGGTGATTCTGGAGTCCCGGACGCTCGACGGCGCGCGGTTCGACACTGTGCTGGCGCTGGCGGAGGAAGTGGGGCTGACGCGCGAGCAGTTGGCGTGCGAACTGCGATTCCTGGAGCTTCGGGGGGTGATCACCAGTGTCCCCTGGCAACGGCTCGACACGCCGGATGACGGTGCCCGGCAGCGAGGCGCGCTGCCCGGCGCGCCGGCCCCGCCCGGACGAGCGCGACGAGCGGCGCCAGCCGCAGCGCAAGCGCCGGCCCAGGACTCGTTTCGGCGCTGGATCAAGCAGAAGCTGGTCGGCTACCCGTCCGTGGTCCTGGCCGCCGATGACGAGCGCGGGCTGATCGGAGTCGGCGCGCACCGCTACCACCTGCCCGAGATGCTGGCGATGCAGATCGTGCGGGAAGTCGCGACCGAACGTGACATGCGGCTGGAACGCGATCTGGAGGGCGCCTCGTGCCACTCGACGGTCGCCGGCACGCAGCCCCCCGATGCCGACGAACCGCCGCGCTCGGAGGTCGAGTTACCGGACCCGCGGCAGCTGGAACGGCGCGAGTCGTTTCGCAGTTACCTGCGGCGGGCCCTGGCCCAGGTGCCACACGGTGTGGTCACCTTCAAGACCCGCCAGCGGCTGATAGAGGCTGGCGAGCTGTTTCACGGCGTGGCGCCGCAGTGGATCGTCCCCACGATCAACGAAGTGGCGGGCGAAATGGGCTCCCGCTTCATCTCCCAGGAACAGGCGATCGAGCACATCTCGGACCTGGTCGGCGAACTGATCGCTCTCGATACATTGGCCGACGGCGAGTCTCGTTCGCGGATCTACACGGAAGGGACCAACTGGGGCCTGGACCCCCTGGATATCGAGGCGATTCTGCGGCGGCACATCGAACAGGTGACTTGGCAGATGGCCCAGGTCCAGCAGCAGCGGTGGCGGCTCGTGACGCTCGGCGCTGTCGGCGTGGTCCTGGTCGCCGCCGTGGGGCTGGGGCTCTTCTACGCACGGCGCCCGCCCGCCACGCCGGCCATCGGCACGGCCGCTCCAGCACCGCCGCCGGCGCTGACCGCCGCCAGGGACGCGGATCTGTCCTGGTGGGACGCGGCCGTGCAGGCAGCTGCCACCCGCGCCGGCACCGCGGACGGTGACCTGGCAGCCACGATCGCGCGCGCCCAGACCACGGACCAGACGGCGCGCGGTGAGGCCTATGCAGAACTCGTGACGCGGTGCCAGCAGCACGCAGACTCGGGCGATGTGCACGCAGCGGTCCTGGCGCTGCTCGCACAGTGGTACGCCCGCGATCCGTCCGACACAGCGGCCCGGCAGATCCGCACGCGATTGTTCGCGCCGGTCGCGCTGCTCGACGCCACCGAGCCCCCCGATGCCCGGACGCTGCAGGCGGCGTTCTGGGGTTGCCGCACGGCGGCGCGGCTGTGGAAAGAACCGGCGTTGCCGGTGCAGCGCAGTGCGGAGCTGGGCACGTCGCTCGCGGCGGCTGTGGGCGAGCTTCTGGATCGCGGGCTCGAACCCACGCAGCTGGAGAACCAGTGCGTCGCGGCGCTCGCCCGGCGCTGCTACGCAGCCCTCCCACGGCTGGCCGCGGAGCACCCGTCCGCGATGCACCACCTCTATCGGGCACTGGTGGCCGAAACGGCAGGCCGCGTGGATCAGGGCACACTCGATCGACTCGACGTGGACCTCCTGGCAGCCACGCTCCCCACGCTCGCACCGCACTGGGAAGACTACCGCGACGTACTGCACCGCGTGGCGCGCAGCCGCGATGCGGCGGTCGTCCTGAAACTGCTCGACATGCTCTCCAGCACCCGCGACCCGCAGCTGCGCGACGATCTGGTTGCCGCGTTGAGCGGGCGGCTCGGCGCCGCCCCCGATTCGCTGACCAGCTCCGAACTGATCGAATCGGTCCGCGCATCGGTCGGCTTGACCGCCGCGGAAACGACGGCGCTGCGCTGGGAACAGCTCGCGGGCCGGGTCGACGCGGTTCTGCACGATCGCGACGCCGCGCACCCGAATCCGGCGGCTCTGCTCCAGCAGACGCTCGACCGCGTCTACCTCGCGACCCTGGCATGCGCGCTGGTCCCCGGCGATCAGGCGATGGGGACGTTCCAGGAACTGGAGGTGCAGGGGCCGCCGCGGGCTTTTCACGACGGCCCGCGGCCGCTACGGCCGGCAGAACCGTTTGTCAGCTCCTATCCGGTGTCCGCATCGCTGGTCGTCGAACAGCACATCGAGAAGCTCGCCACCACGCGCTCGATGGAAGGGCGTCTGACACTGGTGCGTCTGATCGCCAACGCGGCCGATACGGTGGCCGACATCGATCCTGGATCCGGCCAGAAGCTGGCCGCCTGCCTGCTTCAGCCCAAGGAGGACGCCGAGCACCAGCGGCTGCTGCCGCATGTGCCCCGGCTGGCGCGCTGGAATGCCGTGCGACTGGGCCTGGCCGATCAACTGGTGGAACCGGCCGCAGACAGCGTCCACCAGCGCGACCTGCTCCGCGGCGTGCTCGGCCAGGATGTCCCACTCCAGACCCATGAGGACTACCGCACCGCGCGCCGCATGCTGCTCGAAAGCGTCCTGGCGACGCTCGCAGAACGAGCCGAGAGCGATGACGAGCAGCTCACGGCGATCGATCGCGGCAGCCGCACGTTGTACGAGCTGTACTGTATCCAGGCCCGGCTGCTGGAAGTGCCGACCGATGCCGACTCACAGGAAACGGCTCCAACCCTCTCGGCGGTGCTCCGCACGCTGATCGCCCGGCAAGCCCGCACGTTGGACGCCGGGCGGCTGACGGCTACGGAGCGCCAGTGGTTGGAGACGCTGCCACATCAGCTCATCGCAGTCGATTTCGTCGCGGAGAACGATCTCCAACGTACGGTGCTACTCGAACAGCTCTGGCTGCAGACGCTGAGCCTGTTCATCGCCGAGCGTGTGCCGGCCCAAGCCGCTGCCGCCCGTGCGATCGTGGCGGAGACGCAGGCCAGCGTGGCGCCGGAGGACCGCGCGCTGCGGCAACTGCGCGACCTGGAGACGGGCCTGTTGCGTTTGTGGATGCTGTGTCGACCGCACGAGGAAGCGGCGCTGCCGGGAGCGCGGGATGTGTAGGAAACAGGACGTGCCAGGAACTCGGGCCATGCTTTCAAACTGGCAGCTAATCCGCGCGCGATGCCACCGGATGCCACCCGCTCGGCGCGGCGGTGCCGGTTGGCTGCGCTGGCTGCGGGTGGGCGCGGCCGGCCTGCTGCTGGTCACGCTGGTGTGCGTCAGCGCCCAGCGCGCGGCTGGCGTCGTCGTGCATCTGAAGAACCAGGACGCGCCGATTCGAGGCTACCTGGTGAGCGCGGGAGAAACCGAGGTGGTCGTCGCCGAGATCCTGCCGAGCGGGGCGACGTCCGAACGCGCCATCCCGCGCTCTGAGATCCGGACCATGATTCGTGCGGTGTCGGACGAGCGTCTGGCGGCGCTGCAGCCGGACGATCCGGACGGGTACTGTGCGTATGCCGACGCGCTGGCGGCGGAGCGTGACGATCCCGACGCACAGCGGACGGCAATTCGCCTGTACCAGATTGCCGCGTACCTCGACCCGCCGCGGCTGGGGCATCGCTGTGTGCTGAGCATGCTGCCGCTGGCGCGCCACGCGGCCGAGGAACGCCTCTGGCGCGCCATGGCCTATCTGCTCGATCCGGACCACGACCGCGCCGTGCTGCGGGTTTCGGCAGCGCAGACCGAGCGGTCGACGGAGCTGGATCCGCGGCAGGCGGAGCTGTTGGTCAAGCCGCTGCGGGCCTTGCGGCAGGGCCAGCAGCGCGACGCGCTGGCGCTGGCGCGGCGTTACAAGCTCCAAGAGCGGCTACCGCTGCTCACCGATGCCATCCGCTACGAGGAGTTCGAGCAGGCATGCCAGCCGACCTGCCCGCACTGCACCCGCGGCCGGCAGCCGTGCCCGGAGTGCCGTGGCACCCGGTTCGTGTCCGGCACCGCCGGGAGCCGCGTTGCCTGCCCCGCCTGCGGCGCGAAGGGGAACGTCGTCTGCTCCACGTGTGGCGGCAACTACCGGTTCCATCCCGTCCCCGCCGCGCTGGTCGAACGGATCGTGCAGCTGGAGGCGCGGTGGCTGCCCGGCGCCGACACGTTCGAAACACCGCTCCATGCGCTGCACTCGTCCTGGTCGCGCGCCGTGCAGCAGGGCGCTGACCGCGTCCCGCGCGGCCTCACGCTGGAGACCCTCACCGAGTTCGACCCCCGCCAGTGCCGCTTCCAGGATGGACGCTGGACCTTCTAGCAGCGGTTAGTCAGTGGTTAGTCAGCGGTTAGTCAGCGGACGGACATGTCGCAACTCAACCCGCCGGCACTGGGCACGTACGCGGTGAGCGTGTAGTCCATCACCATGCGGTGAGCGCTGAACCGCCAGGCGAGCGACGTGATGGAATTCATCATCATCTGGACCCACTTGCGCGGCAGGCCATCCACGTCACGATCGTAGAACGTGGGAATCACCTGCTGCTCGAGCGTCTCGTAGAGCGAGTGGGCATCCCGGTTGTCGGTGATATCGTCCGACACATGGCTGGTGCCGCGTCCGATGGCGAAGCCGTTGCGCCCGTCATACGCTTCGGCCCACCACCCGTCGAGGATGGACAGGTTCAGGCCGCCGTTGAGGACCACCTTCTGACCACTGGTCCCCGACGCTTCCAGCGGCCGCCGCGGATTGTTCATCCACACGTCGACCCCCTGCACCAGGTGCCGGCAGACGTTGATGTCGTAGTCCTCGACGAACACCAGGCGGTTGTGGAACCGCGGATCGGACTGCAGGTTCGCGATGCGTTTGATGAGCTGTTTGCCTGGTTCATCTTTCGGGTG
>Ga0123333_10001133_pt1 | contig 28189 bp, 23 predicted proteins | sample BioC12SIPDNA_3_FD_89957 | JGI IMG/M metagenome (GOLD analysis project Ga0123333, IMG submission 89957) | Anaerobic biogas reactor microbial communites from Washington, USA - Biogas_R2_B C12 SIP DNA | ecosystem: Engineered > Bioreactor > Anaerobic > Unclassified | place: Washington, USA... | reverse complement strand
GCCGCGCGGGGTAACGGCCACCTGCAGCGGCCCCTGGCGGCATGTATCCTGCCGCCGCAAGGGCACCTCTTCGAGACGTTGCCCCCGCTCTCGGAGTCAGTCAGTCAGGTAACCCGCGTGCCACCGTCCGGCTGGCTGGCCCCCCAACCGGGGGTGCAGACCCTGCTGGGGATCGATGCCGGCTCGACGACGACCAAGGCGGCGCTGCTGGACCGCTCGACCGGCCGTGTGCTAGCCGCCTGCTACCTGCGGACACACGGGAATCCGGTCCGCGCCGCGAGCCAATGTCTATCGGAGATCAAGCGCCAGTTGGGAGCGTGCCCGCTTGTGGTCACTCAGGCGGCCGTGACAGGCTCCGGACGCGAGCTGGTGTCGGTGGCGTTGGGCAACTGCCTGAGCTTCAACGAGATCCTGGCCCATGCCCGGGCAGCCGGCGAGGCACACCCTGACGTCGACACCATCTTCGAGATCGGCGGGCAGGATGCGAAGTTCATCTCGCTCTTGAAGGGCATTCCGGTTGACTACGCGATGAATTATGGGTGCTCGGCCGGAACCGGCAGCTTCCTCGAGGAGGCAGCCGCTTCGGACATGAAGATGACGCCGGATCAGATCGGTCCCCTGGCGTTGGAGGCGGCGGCCCCGCTGGCTTTCGGTGAGCGTTGCGCGGCCTTCATCAACTCGGAGATCCGCACTGCGCTGCAGGGTCACGAGGATCCCCGCAACATCCTGGCGGGGCTGGTCTATTCGATCGTGAAGAACTACCTGTCGCGCGTCGTTGGCACGCGCACCATCGGCGGCACCGTCCTACTGCAAGGCGGCGTCGCGCTCAACCCCGCAGTCGCGCCCGCAGTCGCCGCGCTGAGCGGACGCAGTGTGATCGTTCCCGACCATCCGGAGCTGATGGGTTGTTTCGGCGCGGCATTGATGGCCCGCGACCTCATCGCCGATGGCAAGGTGGGCGAGCAGGCTACCACCCTGGCGGACCTGCACGACCTGCAGATGCAGGCCCAGGGACGCTTTCGGTGTGCGGCCTGCGAGAACCGTTGCGAGGTACAGCGCATCCGCATCGGCGAACAGACCTACGCCTTCGGCGGGCTCTGCTCCCGCTGGGAGATGCAACGCCGCCCCCAGGGCCTACGCCACGCCGAGGGCCAGGACTTGGTTGCGCTGCGGTCACACTTGATGTTCGAGGCCTTTGCCCCATCGCCGCCCGACCGTCCATTGGGACGGGTCGGCATACCCCTGGCGCTCACCACGTTCGAGCTCTTCCCGTTCTACGCACGCCTGTGGACCGAGCTGGGTTACGAGGTCGTGCTCTCGCGCCCCGGGCAGGGGCGCAAGCACACAAACGCCCCCTTCTGTTACCCGGCCGAACTGCTCCACGCGGCCGTGGATGACTTGTTGACCCGGGGAGTGGACTGGGTGTTCCTGCCGCAGGTCAGGGAGTTCGCGGTGCCGGACGGTCATCAGCACGCGTATGCGTGCGCCTTCACGGAAGACAGCGGCGCCGTAATCCGGGCCTTCTTCACCGGACAGCCGGAGAAGCTCTTGGAGCCCGAGATCGGCCTTTCCACGGAACTGCAGGCCACAACGCTGCAGACGCTGGGCGCGATGGCGGCGCGGTTGGGCATCGGCGAAAGCCAGGCACACGCGGCGGTGCGCTGCGCGTTAGCACACCAGGCCGAGTTCGAGCGAGTCTACCGCGAGCAGGGTCGGGAGGCGCTGGCGCCGCTCGAAGGCCCGGCGGTCGTGATGGTCGGGCGGCCTTATGCCGCGTACACGCCCTCGGTCAATCTGTCGCTTCCGCGCAAGATCGCGAGCCGCGGCTTTCACGTGGTCCCGGCCGACCTCTTGCCGTTCGCGCCCCCGGCGGTTGACCGGAACGTCTGGCACTTCACGCAGATCGCTACCTCGGCGATCGAGTACGCCAGGGCTCGGGGCGATACCTACCTCTGCATCCTCTCGTGTTTCTCGTGCAACCCCGACGCGATGATCGCCCACCGCCTGCGCTATGCCCTGGAGGGACAGCCCTTCTGCTTCCTGGAGATCGACTCACACACCGCCGATGCAGGGATCGACACACGGATTGGGGCGTTCCTCGACATCATCGAGCAGCGCCGGCGGATCGCGCAGGCGCCTTCCGTGTCGCAGCCGGTGCCTCCTTCCCTTGGCCGCGTCGACTACAGCGCGCGCAGGCCAAGGCTCATCACCGGTTCCGGCGAAAGCCTGGGGTTCGATGATCCACGCGTCGTGCACGTGCTGCTGGCCGATACGCCGGCCATCACCTCGCGGCTCTTCGCGTCCCTGTATGGCCGGATGGGCTGGCGGTGCGTCGTGACCCCCTTCACCGATGCGAAGATACTCCAGGCCGCCCGCCACGTCTGCTCGGGCCGGGAGTGCCTCCCCTTCCTCTCGATGGTGGGGAAGACGGTGCTCTACCTGCGAGACCGCGCGCCGAACGAGGTCACTGTCTTCCACCTCCTGGAGCAGGAAGGACCCTGCCAGATCGGAAACTGGTTCGACGCCGCTCACCTCATCTTCAGGCGCTTGGGCGCGGACAACGCCGTCACGGTATGGCCGCGCATCGAGAACAACTACCTGGGCGGCGGGGAGCGGGTCGCGGTCGCGGCTGCCGCCGCCGCAGTCGTGGGAGATCTCCTGTGCGAGGTCCGCTCGGCGCTGACCTGCCTCGCCAGTGACCCGGCAGCCGCGCTGGCGCAACTCGACAGCGTTGAGGACCGCCTAGTTGCGGCAGCGGGACGGGGGCTCGTTGCCGCCGACCTGGAGCTGCGACGCATCGCGCGCGAGCTGGCCCGCATTCCCCTGGCCAGCAGGCTCGAGGATACGCCCAAAGTCCTGCTTTTCAGCGGGATCAACCGCATCTTCGTGGACAAGCCGGTTCGGGACTTCTTCGAGGGCCAGGGCATCATCGCCAAGACAGGGGATATAGGCGAGTTCCTCTGCTTCTACGAGACCGAGTCGGTCGTAAGGCGCGGGTTCGCGCTGGGCCGGCACAGCCCCAATGAGCACTTCGCGCTCGCGACACTGCTCGCCGGAGTCGTCCGCAACCGCACCTCCCAATCTCGGTTTCAGGCGCTGCGAGCCGGCCTGCACGTGAAGGCGATCGAGGTACTGGATCACCATTGGCGCCGCATCCTGGCAACCACGGGCCTGGTCTTCGGCCCCGACATCCGCTTCCGGGAGCTGCTGCAGGCTGGGCACGAGCAGGTGTCGATCAACGGCTGGACCGAGGCACCCTGCACGGTGGGTCGCTACCTGCTTTCGCTGGACGAGGGCGCGTATGACGGCTACATCAACATCGGGGCTTTCAACTGCACCCCTGCCAGTAGCGCCACGGCAGTCACGCACGCGACAGCAGTCGCCAGCAGCCTTCCCTATGCCGTGATCGAGTCCGATGGGGCGAGCATCACAGCGAGCCAACTGCGCCAGCTGGAGGCCGTGGCGGCGCAATGCTGGGAGCGCAAAAAACGCCGGGAAGTAGGGGAGTCCCGCGGGCTGCTCACCGGCCGGGCGTCCAGTGACTGATCCACGACCATCGTTCACTTGCGTCGCCGGGAGGGGAGCGTACAATGAATGCTGTGGTGAATCCCCAACTCGATAGGAGGGCATGATGGCCGACAGGAAACAGGATCTCAAGCGTCAGGTCGAGGAGCAGTTAGGCCGCAAGGCCAAGACCTACGTGGTGAAGGCGGGTGACAACCTTAGCAAGATCGCCAAAGAGCAGCTGGGCGATGCCAACCGCTGGACCGAGATTGCCGAGCTCAACAAGGCAGAGGTACCCAACCCGAACGCACTTAAGGTGGGCCAGGAGCTGAAGCTGCCCACGGCATAGCAGGATCGGCGGACCGCAGTCCAGTACATCAAGTCGGCGGCCGGGGCTCGTGGCCCCGGCCGCCGGTTTCGCGCATCCCCACCATCCTGGCGATGTATCCCGCGCGAACTCTCCGCGTTCAGCGCGCGGGCTGCCCGCCGCTGACCACCAGCGGCAGCAAGACCCGCTTGGGTGAAAGCACGTCCACGCCAACGATGATCCCCGGCATCGTCAGTTCCGTCACGCTGTAGTCAGACAGATCCACCACGCGCAGATCAGTGTCACCGCCCGAGACCGTAGGATACCCGAGATACGCCTTGTTGCGGACAACCGCGATGGTGTCCACACCGAACAACTGGCTGCCCGTGACCCGCGAGTAGACGGCCGCCCCATCGAGCGCCAGCCTCACGACACCCGGCTCGACGATCTCGAGTACCGAGAGATGGTCCGTCTCGGTCAGAGCAACCTTGCCCTGGTTCTGGCTAAGGTAGGCCTTGTCGCCGGCAGCGCTGAACGCGATCGACTGCGTTGATCGCGTGAGGTTCGTGATGGCGCCCGTGAAGCTCAACACGCCGGGCGCGGTGATGCGATAGATCCCCACGGTGTACAGCGTGTTGGTGGGCGGGTCGTAGGCACCCACGTTGGCCATGATGACCGTCTGCCCATCGGGTGCGACGGCAACGTTGACAGGGCGGGCGTTCATGGCATCGGCGGTGACCGCGTTCTGGTCGAGCGGTCGGAAGGCGTCCGCATCGGTGCCCACAGCGCCTGCAGCCGACCGGGGCTCGCCTGCCGAGACGCGTGCAGATCCGCCTGTATCGTCGGCCAGCACGACCTGTCCGTCGGGCGTGAGGGCGTAGGTATAAGTGCCGGTCACCGTAAGGATGCCCGACGCATCGGGGTAGAGCGCATGCAGGGCGCCCGGGAAATAGTCGGCGACGATGACCGTCCCATCGGGGGCCCACGCCACGGCGTTGGCATAGTGCGTACCCAGGTTAGCCGTGTAGGCCGCAGACCGCGAGACGATGTCGATCGCGGCGACAAGCGGGGAGAATCCGCCGTCGGTCACATACGCAACCTGGCCATCGCGTGTCACCGCGATATCCTCCGCGTAGAATCCCAGCGTCACCGAAGTGACCACCGATGGGCTGAGCGGCTGGGAGAAATCGACGAAGAAGACGGTCTGATCGCCGAAATTCGAGATCAGGGCCAGGTTGGTGCCCGGTACGACGGCCACGTCGAAGAGCCCGCCACCCGCGGTTCCCAGCACTCCCGACAGAACCGGACCGTAGACGATGTCGGTCGACGCGTCGATGACACTGACCGTCCCGGTGGTTCCGACGGCTATGACCCAGTCCGTCAGCGGCGCCGGGGTGGCAGGCACCGCCTCAACGGCGCGCGTGGGCGTCGCCAACGAGAAGATCACCATGGCCAGTCCCCCCAAGGCCACGGCGACCGGCAACAGACCAAGCTTCCAGAGAGACGTACCGCGCATATTCGCACCTTCCTTAATGTGTTGTGAGATCGTTGGATCGCCGCGGTCCAGTCGGTCGCATCGGCTGGGACTCTGGCATCTATGTCGCGTGGCGATCAGCATCGACGGATGCACAGCTCCCAGGTTGCCCCGCGCCCGGGGGGATACATCGCTGGGAACCCAGGCGCAGGCGGTCGTCCTGTCCCGCCTCTAGCTCTGCATCCGCCGAGAACCACACGGCCGGAGACATAGTACGCGGGCGAAACTCAGGAGAGTCTGCAGCCAGGCGCTAGGTTGTCAAGTGGCGTGGAAGACGCCACGTTGGCCTGAGTCTCGAATCTGGTGAGCTTCTGGCAAGCGCCTAATGCAGGACCTTTGACATGACGCCGATGTCGTGGCGGCAAGACCATCCGGCGCTCTCCCAGAAGGCGATGCCGCTGGCGTTGGTGTGGAAGACGAACAGGTGAGCCTTCTGAATTCCGGCGCGTACCAGTGCTGCCAGTGCGTGGTCCACCAGCAGGCGTCCCACTCCCTGCCGGCGAGCATCGGGATGCACCGCGAGGTGGTGAATGTAGCCCCGGCGTCCGTCGTGGCCTGCCAGGATGGCGCCAATGACCGCGCCGTCGCGGGTCGCGACAAAGCTCATCCCCGGGTTGCGGTCAAGGTAGGTCGCGATGTTGTCACGCGAATCCGCCTCGCTCAGGCCAACGCCCTCGCACGCGCGCCACAGGGCCAACACATCGTCATAGGCTTCGATCTTGAACGCGGTGATATCGACCATACGTCCCTCTCCGTCACTTGGGCTCGCGATAGTGTCCGCCGCACCGGTCGATTGTCAAACGATCACGGACCGGCGCTTCAGACTGGTCCTCGGCCCCCCACAGGACGAGCGCCAGCGTCGGCCGCTTGCCGAGACGACAAATGCCGCGATTCGCGCTATACTCCGTCCTATGAGCGGCGAACGCATCCTGATCGTGGAGGACGAGCGGGCAGTGGCGCGCACCCTGCACTACGCCCTTGAGAGGGAGGGGTTCGAGGTGCTGTGGGCCGAGACCGGAAACCAGGCGCTGGCGCTGGCCCACGACGCTGCACCACACCTGATCCTGCTGGACATTCGCCTGCCCGACATCAGTGGCTTTGACGTCTGCCGGCGCCTGCGCGCCTCGGGCCAGCGCATGCCCGTCCTCATGGTCACGGCGCGCGACGAGGAAGTCGACCGGGTGCTCGGACTCGAACTGGGCGCCGACGACTACATCGTGAAACCTTACAGCCTGCGCGAGGTCATCTCGCGCGTCCGCGCTCAACTGCGCCGTGCCTACGGCGACCTGGCAGCGCTATCCGCCGGCGGCCCGGTCCGCTTCGGCGACATCGAGGTCGACCTCGACCGGCTCCAGGTCCGGCGGCCCGAGGGTGCCGTGGCGCTCACGCCCACCGAGTGCCGCCTGCTGCGCGCGCTGCTCGCCAGTCCCGGCCGGCCGCTCAGCCGCGCCGACTTGATCGAGGCCGCGTGGGGCTACGCTGACGACGTCGGCAGCGACCGGACCGTGGACGTCCACATTCGCCACCTGCGCGAGAAGCTGGAGAGCGACCCCGCCAATCCCCGCTGGATCGTGACTGTGCGCGGCGTCGGCTATATGTTCGAGCCGTAGCACGCCATTGTTGCGAAACCTTAATCCGGCCCTAATCGCTGCGCAACCTGCTGCTGCTACCATGGGATCGTAGAGTGCATCCCTGAAGGCAGGAGGTATTCCCTATGAGCAAGACCGTTATCAGAGTCGTCATCGCGATCGTTGTGCTCGCGCTCGTCTTCGGCGCCGGCACCGTGGCCGGCGGTGGCATTGTCTACGCGCTGACCCGTTCTGGCCCCAACTCAGGGCTTGCCGGTCAGATTCGCGAGCGCCTCGACGGGATCAGGCGCCTTGGCCCCACCATCACCCTGGCCAGTCAGGACGACCAGGACGGGGGCGAGGGTCTCGTGATTGCCGGTGTGATGGATGATGGGCCAGCAGCAGCGGCGGGCGTGGTTCGCGGAGATATCCTGCTGCGGCTCGACGACCAGACTATCGCTAGCTATGCGGATCTTCTGAGCGCACTGCGCGACCGCGACCCTGGCGACACCGTCACGCTGACCGTGCTGCACGGAGACGACGAGCGCACGTTGGCGGCCACGCTGGGCGACCGGGACGGGCAGGCCTACCTGGGCATCGTCCCTTGCATCGGGATGGGCGGCGAGGCCCCCATACAGCTCACGGTCCAGGGACAGGCCGCCGGGGCCCGGGTGATCAGTGTGGTCGACGGCAGCCCCGCCGACCGTGCCGGCCTCGAAGCGGGTGACACCATCACCAGCGTCGACGGTGAGGCGCTGTCAGCCGAGAACGACCTTGCCGGCCTCATCTCCGCCTACGCGCCCGGCGACGAGGTTACCCTGGACGTCACACGCCGCACCGCGGAGGGCGACGGCGAGGACGAAACCCTGACCCTGACGGTCACGCTGGGTGAGCATCCGGACGACGCCAGCCGCGCCTACCTGGGCATCGAGTACCGTATGCTGCCGTTCGCCGCCATCGAGGAATGGGTGACCCCCGAGGGCGACTGGGATCGCCCCTTCGGCTGGCAGCCGGGCGACGAGCTGGGCCCGATGCCGTACGGGCTCGGGGCCGTGGCGGGGGTCGTCGTTGGCGAGGTGGCCGAGGGCGGGCCTGCCGGCGACGCGGGGGTACTGGAGGGCGATCTCATTACCGCCATCGACGGAGTCGAGGTTCAGACACCCCAAGCGGTCCTCGACGTGCTGGCAGACCACGAGCCTGGCGATCGCGTGACGCTGACCATGCTGTCGAGCGGAGACGATGAGCCCCGCGAGGTCGAGGTCACACTGGGCGCGCATCCAGATGACGAGGAGCGTGCCTACCTGGGCGTGACGATCGGCGGCAGCGTTCGCTTCCGCCGGTTCGGAGACGGTGAAGAGCGCGAGCTGCCGTTCCGGTTCACGCCGCCGTTCGACTTCGACTTCGATTTTGACTTCGACTTCCCGCTTCCATCGCCGGGCAAGACACAACCCAGCGCGTAGAACAGCGGCGCGGGCGTGCGTAACGGAGTCGATCGAGCACGTCCGCGCCCTCACAACCGGCGACGCATTGGGATCGGTCACGGCCTCGTTCTGGGACGTGGCGCACAGGGCCACGCGGCCCACAGGAGACAGGAGGCAGGACAAGCGATGTTCCGGTCGATACGCTGGCGGCTGGTGACGAGCTACGTGCTGATCACGCTGCTGACGGCCGGGCTGGTCGGTGTGCTAGGCCTATCGCTCCTGCGCCGCTATGCCGACGAGCAAGCGCTGGCGCACCTCAGGGCGAACGCCGAGGGACTGGCGCTCCAGGCGCGGCCGTTGATCGAGCCAACCCCCGACCGTGCGGCGCTGGAGCGCCTCGCCCGGGCCGCGGCTTTCCTGGGCGACGTCCGCGTGCGCATCCTTGACGCGCAGGAGGCGGTGCTGGCCAACTCCGGACACCCCGCCGACACCAACGCCTACATTTGGATCTCGTCCGCAGGAGACGGCGCCACCCTTCCCTGGATGGAGACGTTCGGGCTCGAGACGGTCCCCCGAGCAGGCCTGTCGCCCGCCCTGGGCTCGCGGGTCGACGACCTCCTGCCCCCACAACTGGGGCAGTGGCTGCCCGGCGGGCAGTGGCCCGTCTCGATCGAGGTGATCGTGGCGCGCAGAACGACGCGCCAGTGGGGAGGGCTGTTTGTCTTCGATACGCCCTATCGTGTCGAGATGCCCGCGAACGCCCCGCTCGCCAGCGGGGTCACGGTGGAGCTCGATGCGCATGGCGCCCCCGCTGCCCGCTCGCGACGCACGGTGGTCGTGCCGATCGGCGAGGACACGCGGCCGAGCGGCTACGTCGAGTTCAGCGAGGGCGTAGACGTGAGCGGCGAGGCCCTGACGACAGCGCGGCGAGCGCTCCTGCTGGCGTCGGGCGCTGCCGTGTCGCTGGCGGCGGTCGCCGGCCTGGGGATCAGCCAGCGGCTCGCCGCGCCCATCCGCGGCCTTACCGACGTGGCCAACCGCATGGCCACCGGCGATCTGGCAGCCCGCGCGCCGGCGGGCGGGCAGGACGAGACGGGCCAACTGAGCCGCCAGTTCAACCAGATGGCCGACCAGCTCCAGGCGACCTTTGCCGATCTGGCGACGGAGCGCGATACGCTGCGACGCTTCATGGCCGATGCCTCGCACGAGCTCCGCACCCCCATCACAGCGCTGCGCTCCTACAACGAACTGCTGCAGACCGGCGCCGCCGAGGATCCCGCGACGCGGACGGAGTTTCTGGTCGAGAGCGCCGGGCAGATCGAGCGGCTCACCTGGATCACAAGCCATCTGCTCGACCTGGCGCGCCTCGACGCAGGGTTGACAGCACTGGCGTTGGCGCCAGCTGCGGCTGCCGCGCTGATCGAGGAGGCCGCGGCGCCCTTCCGGGTTCGCGCGGCGGCGGCCGATATCGCCCTGAGGCTGGCGCTCCCCGACCCGGCGCTGGCGCTCGTGTGCGATCGCGCGCGTGTGGTGCTGGCGCTCTCGAACCTGCTCGATAACGCGCTCAAGTTCACGCCGCCGGGGGGCACAGTCACGGTCGGGGCTGAGCGCAGCGACGCGGGCGTGCGCTTCTGGGTCCACGATACCGGCCCCGGCATTCCCGCCGAGGAGCAAGCACGCGTCTTCGAGCGCTTCTACCGCGGACAGCACGCCGTCGGCCAGACGCCCGGAGCCGGGCTGGGACTGGCCATCGTGCGCGCAGTGGCGCAAGCCCACAACGGCACCGCCAGCGTCGTAAGCGCGCCGGGACACGGCAGCCGCTTCACGCTCGAGCTGCCGGATGAACGGCCGCCTGGATCTCCCGCACTGTGCTGAGGATCGCCCGTAGGTTCGCCTCGGGCATCGAGTACTGCACCATGTGTCTTGTGCCGAGGATCAAACGCCCCTTCGTGGCACCGGTGGCGTAGGCGTCCAGAATCTCCTGCCGCAACGCCTCGGGCGTCATCCGTTCCCCTCTCTGGATGTCGATGCCCGTCGCGAAGGCCAGCCGGTCCCCATAGGCGGCATACGCTGCAGCGAAGTCGTTCCCCGCGCCCGGCTGAAAGGAAGGGTACCTGGATCCACCGGCGAGCGTGGAATCAGCATTGCCCACCGCCGCGGCGAGAGGTGCCACGCGGCGGATCGGCGTTTCAGAAACCTCGCCGGCCTTTCGACGGCCGCGCGCCAACGCAGCGAGCACGGGCGAGTGGCTGGGCTCGCGCTGTGCCCGCCAACCCATCCGCGCCCGAAGCGCAGTCCTGGCGCAGACTGCAGCAGCTCTGGGGCCGCCAGGCAGCGGTCAGCGCTTCAGCATCTTGAATGCCAGATGGCGTCCCTTGCCAGGCTGCGAGACCAGTGTGAACCACAGGCGCAGCACGCCATCCACCACGCCAACCTGGCTCAGATCGCCCACGCGTACAGGCCGGACACCCACCTCGCCGATCAGTTGCTCGACGGTTGCGCCGGCATCGCCCTCCGGCCCACAATAGAAGAGATCGGCCTGGAGGTCACCGAAGTGCGGATTCCCGAAGATCTCCCAGCCCAGGCTGTTGAAGGCGCGGAAGACCTGCGCGTCGGGCGCGTGCCTGGCGAAGGCATCGGCGCTGTTCATGGCCGCACCGCCACCGAAGCGGTTCGCCGCATCGATGACGATCTTGCCGGCGAGCGCCTGCCCGTGCGTCGCGATCATCTCCTCCATCGCGCTCCCCGGGATGGCAAACAGGATCACCTCGCCGAAGTCGATGGCCTCGCTCGCCGTGCCGACCGCTGCCCGCTTACCCAGCGCATCGACCAGAGCCACGACCTCCGGCTTATCCGTGTGCCGCACGCCGAACCGCACCTCGTGGCCCGCCGCCACCCATTTTCGTCCCAGCGTCCCGCCGATATGCCCTGCACCCAGTATACCAATCTTCATGGCAACCCTCCCTCTCCGAATCGCAATGCCCTATGCTCCACCCTCAGTCTACCACCTCCCGTGGCTCAGGGTAGAGCAGATGGTCGGGTCCCCGCAAGACCCGCCACGCCAGACGCGCCCGGTGACGCAAGGCGCGCCACCGCCGGCGCCAGGGCGGGGGCAGCGGTGCTGCCAGCGCCTGCAGCTCCCCGAGGCGCTCCTGAGCAGCGCGATAGCCTGCCTCCACTGCTGCCTCACTGCCGTCGGTGGAGAGCATCCCGATGCCCGGCAGCGCGACCTCGAGCACCATGTCCGGAGGGCACAGCTCCATCCGCGTGCTATTGATCAGTTCCTGAGTCCGGCCGATGCCCGCCTCGGCGATCAGGAACGGCAGGCGCCAGTCGTGGCCCTCGTGACCCAGCCGGAGTAACCCACCGAGCGAGAGCCCCCGCGACCTGTGGTGGCCGGGCCCCGGCTCCAGCTCGAACTCCCTCAGGGGCGCAATGGTGACCGCCAGGACGCGGTCGGCGCCGTAGCACCGGCACACGTCGAAGGGCACATTGTTGAGGACCCCGCCGTCAACCAGCCAGCGACCATCGTGCCGGACTGGGGCGAAGAAGAGCGGTAGCGCCGCCGTGGCCAGGAGCGCCGGGATCAGTGGCCCCTTGTCGAGGATCACCAGGTCACCGGTCTCGAGATCCACCGCGGTCACAGCCGCGCGGATGCGCAGGTCCTCGAACGTGATGTCGCTGCTTCCCAGTAGCTCGGCGAGCTTGGGGCCGAGTTTCCGCTGGTCGAAGAGCGCGCGCCACGAGCGGTCGGGCGAAGCGAAGTCGAGCACCTTAGTTTTCACCGCAAAGGCGATGATGTCATCCAGAGGGACCCCGGCGCCATAGGCACCGGCGATGAGCCCGCCCATGCTCGTGCCCACCAGGAAGTCAACCGGCAGCCCGTGCTCCTCAAAGGCCCGTAGCACGCCCAAATGAACGAGACCGCGGACCCCGCCGCCGCTCAACGCCAACCCAATCCGGGTACGCGCCGGTTGTGACTCGGAAGCAGCCATATCCCTCCTCTCGCGCTCAGACTACGATAGGTGCGGGGGTTCCAGAACGATGCTCCTGGCCCACCGTCGCGGCGAGCCCCCGCCCTTCCGGCCCCTGCGGTTGCGCCCGAAGGTCAGGCCGGCAGTTCGACGTCTCCTGGCACAATCGCGCCGTGCTGGCGCAGCAGCGCCCGGATGTCCGGCAGAGGAAGCTGCTCGGGATCGAGCCCCGTCTGCGCACTGAGCGCGGCCATGGCGCCCGCCGCTTGTCCCATCGCCATGCACGGGCACTCGACGCGTAGCGCGGAGTTTGCCTCGCGGTCCGACGCGACGATACGTCCCGCCGCGATGAGGAAGCGACTGCCCACCGGGAGCAGCGCGCCGCGCGGGATCGTCGGGAGCACGTGTCGCCGCAAGTGGCGATAGTTGATGCCCATGCCGTCGTTCAGATGCTCGTCGATCCCATAGAAGGCATAGCAGACGGCGTCATCGTAGAATCGTCCCGCCTCATAGTCTGCTGCGGTCACAGTGGCCTTGCCCTTGATCGTGACCGTCTCGCGAATACCCACCTCCGGCGCGTACCAGTCGACGCGGAATCCCTCGAGTCCGGGCTGCCTGCGGAAGAAGCGGGCCATACGCATCACGGCGCGCCGCGCCTCCACCTCGGCTGCGGTCTTGCCTTCGCTGGTCTCGGCGTGGGGGGCGCGTACGTGGTTGGCGTTGTTGCCGTGCCTGCGCAGGAGGCCCTCGGGCCCATCGTTCCGCCACGCGATGTCGGTAGTCTTCAGCTCCCCGGCCGCAATGGCCTCATCGGCAGCCGCCTTGAGCGCGGCGTAATCCAGCGCATCCGGGTCGTAGCCGGAGCAGTGCATCTGCAGGGAAGCCGGCTGCACTACATCTGGTCGCACGACCTCGAAGCCCCCGAGCGCGACCACGTTCGCATCGCCCGTGGCATCGACAAGCACCCTCGCGCGGACCTCGCGGAGGCCCGTCTTGGTGCACAGCGTCACCGACCACCCGCCCTCGCGGTAGTTCACGATAGCGGGCATCGTGTGCAGGAGCAGGTCCACGCCCGCGCCGAGCACGGCTTCGTCGCACAGCGCCGCAAAGACGTAGAGATCCATAGTCAGGTGAGGCGGCCCGCTCGTCTCGAGCGTGTACTCGCCGGTGGGGATAGGCGCCCCCGTCTCCTCCAGCGTCCTCACCATCAACTCCCAGCCGATGCCGGCGATGACCTGCTGGCCCCAGGCGAAGAAGTGCGCCGGCGCGTTGATGCCCCCCACGGTCACCGTCCCGCCAAGCATGCCGGTCTTCTCCACCAACAACGTCCGGGCGCCCGCGCGCCCTGCCTGCACTGCCGCGATCACGCCCGCCGTGCCACCCCCCACAACAACAACGTCATAGTCTCTGTTCATGGTCGTCTCATCTCCCGCCATACGGGTCAGCGTCTACCGCGATGCCCTTGACGCGGCGCAACGCTGCCAGCCAAAGTATATCAGGCGAAGCCAGGGCCTCAAACCGCAACCCACGAGGCCCCAGCCATCCAGGCCCTACCACCCAATCGCGGTCGCGAACTCCCGGACGGCCAAGGTGTACGCCTCGGGCTGGTCGAGATTGCAGGCGTGCCCCGCGTTCGGAATGGCTTGCGCGCGGCCCTGCTGCATCGCCGCGAGGAACTGCGCCTCGCCGCGTCGCACAGTCCCATCCCGCTCGCCGTTGAGGATCAGGCGCGGACCGGGATAGCGGGCCAGCATGGCCGCGAAGTCCTTCCCCGCCATCCCCTTGAACGACGGCCCGAGGACTTCGGGATAGACGCCAGCCGCCAACTGCGCCTCCGCGACGTCATCCAGCTCGGGCGGGAACATTCGCCGGGTCCGCGCTTCGGCTTGGGCGTAGCTCTGCTTGAGCCACCCGCGCGCCATCAGGCCCGCCACAGCCTTGAGATAGAGCCCCATCACGCCACGAAAGTTCAGCGTACATCCGGTGAGCACCAGCCCGGCGACCAGATCGGGATGCTGCGCCGCGAGCTCGATCGCGAGGTAGCCCCCCAACGAGACGCCCGCGACCAGGGCGCGCCCGGCGGCCTCGATGCGGATGAACTCGGCGAGCATCGCCACGCTCGCATCAAAGCTGAATGGCAGGTGGGCCAGAGCCCCGTGACCGGGCAGGTCCGGCGCTAACACGCGATAGGTGTCCGACAGCGCCTCCAGTTGCGGGAGCCACATCTTGCGTGTGACGACCGATCCATGCACCAAAACGACCGCCGGCGCGCCGGCAGGGCCGGCGGCATCGAACGCGACTTCCGAATCCGTTACGTCTGACATCCCTGCCTACCCCCTCTCGTATGACGCACACACCTCACCGGGCAAGCCCCCGGCGACTGGCTCACCAGCGAATGACCAGCTCGCCCGAGAGGCCCGATTGCACAATCCGCGACCCACCCGCGGCGAAACGCGTCGTCCCCGCCGCGCTCTCAAACGTCACCCCGGCGCCCGCGGGCGGCAGGAACGTGACCGTCGCGTTGTCCAGCCCGGTGACGCGCAGCGTGAGCGTGTGGTGGTGCTCGTCACGTGGCGCGGGGTCGCAGCCCACCACACCGTTGCCCTGCCGCACGAAGACGCGGCACTCGTGGCGCATCGATCTCGCCAGCGGATAGCAGGCAGCGCCCTCCTCGATCCGCGCATAGGTGGCGTGGAAGAGCGGCGCGCCATCGGGAAACTTGAGGCGGACGCAACCCACCGGCGCAGCGGCGTAACCGCTGAGCAGCCAGGCGTTGTCGTGCCGCGAGAAGAGCAGGAGCGCCGCGCCCGGCACGTCCCCCGCGACGTCGATGCGGTAACCCAGGTCCGCCAGGATCGCAGCAGGCAATGTCCCGGCATCGAAGGTGCGAGCATCGCGCGGCTTGGGCTTCAGCGCGAGTCCCACGGTATCGGGTCGGGTCTCGAAGGCGTTGGTGCCGCGGATCCACGTGAGCGCTGCCTGGTCACCGCCGTGGGCGGAGACGCAGTAGGCCCGCTTGCCGTCCGGCGACACAGCCGAGTAACGCAGCGTCGCCGCGCGCGGCCCCGCCCCGTGCCCCACGAACCGGGCCGCAATCCCGCCGCCCGAGCCCACCGGATCGTGGATGATGACGCCCGCCGAGGCGCCGGGGCTTCCGCTGACTGCGCCTCCTGCGGTCGCCCCGCCGGCGTCAAACTCTGCCGATCGAGCCAGGGCGGGCTCTCGCACGAGCGTCAGCGCGCCGCTGAGCGGCTCATCCAGCGTCAGCCCGAGCCGCTCCAGCACCGACGCGTGGAGCGACGATGCCGGCCCGTAGAGGATGGCGGGGACGCCACGGGCCAGCCACCCGAACAGCCGCGCAGCGTCGGTCTGCTCGTGGACCGCGGCGGTCGGCATAGTCACCACCGTCTCCGGCGCCGCGTGACGCCTGGCAAGCAGCGCATCGAACGCCTCCGGTGTCGCCACCGACGCAACAGGCAGGCCGTGGTTGATTGCGCTGCGGACGTACCAGTCGCCGAAGAAGACCTCGGCCTGCCCCGCCGCGCTCTCCTCCGCCAGCCGGTGGTAGGCATCGAAGGGATAGACCCACGTCACCAGGCCAACGTCATCGGGCCGGTCGGCCAACGCCGTGCGAATCGCCGCCGCGACCTGCACGCCCGTCAGCGAGTCGGTCTCGCCGAACTCCGTATCGCCGGTGAGGATGTTGATCGTCGATGGTGTCAGCAGCGTCCCGTCACCGTCTACCACGTTCGTCGCCAGCGGCACATCGACATCGTAGGGCCGCCCGTAGAAGACGTCGGTCCAGGGATTCTGCCAGAACCACGGGTCATTTGGGTAGAAGCGAAAGAGATAATCGCGCTGCGGGCGCTTTGCCACCCGCGACAGAAAGCCCGCGATCTCCAGCCCGTAGTCCGCATTGAGCGCTCCCCAGGGCGAGTTCGGCGGGGGCAGGCGCACGTAGGCACGCTCGTAGAGCCACGCGAAGTCGACGCCGTCCTTGGCGATGTCCATGCCGGCGGCGAAGTTGGAGCCGCGCACCTCCATCGGCACGGTGGGATTGGCCTCATACAGTACGTCCCAGGCACGCCTGAACCGCTGCAGCCGCTCGGCGCGGGCCGCGGGCAGAAAGCGTTCGCCGTCAAAGCCAGGTCCGAGATAGTCCCACGCGACGGGAGAGAAGCCAAAACCGTTCGAAAGCCAGACGTAGTCGAAGCCCAAGTCCTGGCAGTAGGCCACGATCTGTCGCCCCAGGAAACGCGCAAAAGGCTCGCCCTCGGGAATGCCACCGGGATATGCGGCGTAAGGCCGAGCGTCGGCGTGCAGTGCCGCCGCGGCGTCGGCCATCGGGAACGTGGGGCGCCCGCCGATACGCTGCGGCACGATGATCTCGCGGTGGCGCTCGTACTTGAACGGCGAGTCGGCAAACTCCGGCCCTGGATCGAAAGTCGCGCCAACCGTGATGGGCCGTTCCAGCATCGCGGCCCCGGTCGTGCGCAGCGCATCGATGATGGCCCGCAGGTCCGCATACTGCAGCTCCCGGACGTCGTCGGCGTACAGGATGGCGCCGCGGCTCGGCGGATGGTGGTTCCCCACGTATGCGTCGCGCGCCTGGTTGCAGAAGCCAATGTAGCGTGCCCACTCCAGCGGCTGGGCCAGGTCGCCCCGCCACTCGAGGATCTCGCTCCCGTCGGCCACCCAGAGCATGAAGCTCACCTCAGTGGCGGCCTCCAGCAACGGGCGCCAGGCCGTGATGACGTGCTGTGCGCACGCAGCATAGCTTCGCCCGTCACCACGACCGAAAGGCTTCAGGCTCAGCTCCAGCGCGATGCGCTGCACCCTGTCGTCATTCGTACGCTCCATACTCTTCTCCTCGATAGCGAATACCCCGTGATGTGCGGTACCCTCGCGCGCCCTTAGCCCGCACCGTCGGCCTGCGGCGGAACAAGACGCGTCCGTACGGACTCGAACGTCTCGGGGTCCGACATCACTAGCAGCGTGTCACCGCTCTGCAGCACCGTGTTGCCCTTGGGCAACACGAAGTCATCGCCCCGGGCAACGAGCACCACCAGAAAGCCCGCTGGGAACGCCAGCGCGCTCACGGTCTTGCCGGCTGCGCTCGAGCGGGCGGCGATCGGCAGCTCCAGGAGCTCGCTCGCCATGCCGTCAACCGGGGTGTATTCGAGCGGATAGACGCGCTTCGGGGCCTCTGGCGCGTCGACCCGCAACCACTTGGCCACGAGCGGGATCGACGCTCCCTGGAGCAGCACCGAAGTCAGCACGATGAAGAAAACCACGTTGAAGAGCAAGTCGGCCTGCGAGACGCCCGCCAGCAGTGGAAAGGTCGCCAGGATGATCGGAGCAGCTCCGCGAAGGCCAACCCACGACGTGAAGAGCTTTTCCCGCCAGTTCATGGCGCTGGGGAGCAACCCCAAAAAGACGCTGATTGGGCGCGCGACCAACATAAGGCAGGCCGCGACGAGCAGACCGGGTCCGATGATCGGAACCAGGCGCGAGGGGAAGACGAGCAGGCCCAGCGTCAGGAACATCGTGATTTGCATCAACCAGGCCAGGCCGTCGTGGAAGTGCAGCAGGCTGCGCCGCTGGGTGAAGTCGCGGTGGCCCAGCACGACGCCGGCCACATAGACGGCCAGGAACCCACTGCCGCTTGCCGCTGCAGTCACACCGAAGGTGAGGAATACCAACGCCAGCGTCAACACTGGGTAGAGCCCCTCATAGCCCAGCTTGAGACGCCGCACGAGGAACAGCATCACCCAGCCCATCACATAGCCCAATGCCGCGCCGATTAGCATCTGGCGCAGGAGCATGCCGATGAGCGTCAGCGCCGATACGCCGGGCTGCGTGATCACCTCGATCAAGCCAACGGTCAGGAAGATCGCCATCGGATCGTTGCTGCCCGACTCCAGCTCCAGCAAGGGCTTCAGTCTGCCCTTCAGGCCAATGCCCTTGGAGCGGAGCACCGAGAAGACGGCCGCGGCATCGGTCGACGACACAATCGAGCCGAGCAGCAATCCCTCCACGATCGACAGGCCGAGCAGCGCGCTGGCCGCCAGGCCAACGACCATAGCCGTGATGAACACGCCGAGCGTCGCCAGGGTCAGGCTCTCCTTCACCACCGGGCGAACGCTCTGCCATTCCGTATCCAGCCCTCCCGAAAACAGAATCAGCACCAGCGCGACCACACCAACGGACTGTGCTATAGCCGGATCATCGAAATAGATACCCCCGGGCCCATCGGAGCCGGCCAGCATGCCGAGGACCAGGAACAAAAGGAGTGCGGGAATACCGTAGCGGTCGGAGATCTTGCTAACGAGGACACTGATGAGCAAAGCCAGGCCAACACCGATGAGCACAATTGGGTTCATGATCTGCGACAATGACCTCCCGGAAAGTCTGCGCCGACAAGAGCCCTGCCGACGACCGGCCGTGCGCGCTCGCGCACGAACCGGCACATGTCGCATAGTATCGCCCCAACCTGTGCATGTGCCAAACCGAGATCGACGAGCACACGGCCGTCGGTCCCGGCGCACCGGTCATTGGTGCCGCCTCACATCAGCTGCGCCGCGCCCCCGCCACCGCTCTCACCACCGAAACAGATACGGCAGCGTACAGCCGGTCACGAAGCGTCCGGCATCGGAGCACAGGAAGGCCACGCCCTCGGCGATGTCTTGCGGCGAGACATCGCCCCGCTCGCGCCAGGCCGCTCCGTGGTCACACTGCTCGACGGCCTCCTCCAGGCTCGCGATCGGGCCAAACGGCCCCGGCGCGACGACGTTGACCGTGATGCCGTGGCCCCAGAGCTGGTCCTGCGCCAGGAGCAGGGCCTGGGCCCGCGCCGCCTTGGCAACGTTATAAGCGTAGGCCGGTGGCAGCTTCGTCGGATGCACCCCAACCGCGACGAGGCGACCCCAGCGCCGCTCGACCATGCCCGGCAGAACCAGGGGCATTAGGTAGAAGAGCGGCGCGACCTCGCGGTTCAGGTCCTCGAGCGCGCCCGCGGCATCGAGCTCGGCCACCGGCTCCGGGTGCCATCCGCCGCCAGGGTCCACGATGCAGATATCGACGCGACCGAACCGGGCCAGCGCTGCGTCGACCAGAGTCCTGCATCCCTCCTGCTCGAAGACGTCCGCTGCCACGGCGAACGCCTGCCCGCCCCGCCGCCCGATGGCACCAACGACGTCCTCGGCACGTTCACGGTTTGAGTGGTAGTTCACCACGACACTGGCCCCTTCGCGTGCCAGCGTCAGAGCGATGCTGCGCCCCAGGCCCGCCCCGCTCGCGCCGGTAACGATCGCGACCTTGCCCCCAGTCACCCTATCCATCACCTACTCCTTTGTGCCCCTTAGCGATGGAACTGGCGGCTCTCCGCGACGATACCCGGGTCAGGCCGCTCGGTCGTCACGCACGCAATGCCCTCGGCAGCACCGCCTCCGCCTCGAGCAGGAGCTCATTAGCGAAGTCGAGCAGTTCCTGAGCCGTGGTCGTCAGCGTCAGGCCGATATGGTTGCTGCCGACGCAGGGCGGCGAATCCAAGGCCCCGCAATTCAGCGCTACGGTGAGTTCGTAGTATTCCCGCATATCCATCTCCGCCGGCAGGTCGAACCGCCGGGCGATGAGAACCAGTTCTGCGCAATCCGGGAGATCGACCTCCCGCCCCTCTAGCGTGTTGTTGACCAGCGCACTGACGCCCGCGCGCCAGCCCCGAAGGGATGGATGAAGCAGATACACGGGATGGGTCAGGATCTCCTGATCGCCGACTCGCAGCGTCATCTCAGCCAGCACGACGCCCATGCCCGTGTTCACGATAGCCGCGCCTAGCGGCATCAGTGAGCTTAGGCAACCTCCAACCTTCTGGATGACCCTGATGCTGGCGGACACGGGCCCGGAATCCGGGATACAGCGATTCGTCTCAACCACGGCCATTCCTCCAATACTGGACCTAGTGAAAAGACACGGCTACGCGCTCACCTCAAACCGTCCCGTCGCGTGCTTCTCGATATACCCCCAGTCATATGCGATGCCCAGCCCCGGCCCCTCGGGCACGGAGACCATCCCCTCTGAATCGATGCAGTCTAGCCCCGTGATCGCCACATTGGCGTAGATCGGCGGCTCCGAATCACGCATCACCGGGTGCACCCACACGAGTTCGTAGTAGTTCGCATTCCTGACCGCCGCCAGGAACTGCAGCTCCGCCGGGCCGGCGCGGTGTGGCTCGATGTCGATGCCCACTGACTCCGCGGCGTGCGCCAACTTGAGCGACCCCGTCAACCCGTGGCGCCCCAGATCGGCGCGCACGAAGTCCGTGGCGCCCTCCAGCACCAGCGCCATCCGCTGCTCAACCGTCGCCACCTGCTCGCCCTGCAACAGAGGCGTCTTGATCATCTCGCGTAGGCGCGCGTGGCTGAACGGCGTGACGCCGCCATCCGCATAGGGGTCCTCCAGCCAGAAGAAGCCCGCTTCGTCGCAGGCGCGGCCCACCCGCAGCGCGTCGGCAAAGGTGGGGTAGAGGCAGTAGGGGTCGATCATCGTGTCCATCCGGCCCCCCACCCGCCTGCCCACCGCCAGCACCGCCTCGACATGGGTGCGCACATCGGGCCACGCCATGGGGTGTATCTTGAACCCACGGTAACCCATCGCCAGGCACGCCTCCGCAAAGTCCGCAAAGGACTCGGGGGTCGACAGCGGGCCGGTCACCGCGCCATCGATCGTGCTGGCGTAGGCCGGCACACGCGTGCGATATGTGCCGATCATGCCGTGCACCGGCAGGTCCGCCATCTTCCCCGCCAGGTCCCAAAGCGCGATGTCGTAGACGGCCATCACCGGCGAGTTCTTCATCGCCTGGTAGAAACGTTCGCGATCCAGAGCGTTCTGGCCCAGATAGCGCTGTGCCGCATCGGCGACCGCACCCGGGTCGGCACGCCAACCGCCGTACTCACCCACTACGCCGTTGTCCGCTGTAATGCGCATCACCGAGCCGCGAAAGGTTAGCGCGCTGTCCGGATCGTAGTGAAACGCGCGGGCGTGGACGATGCCCTTCACCGCCCAGGTGAAGGACGTGACCTCGACTTTCGCAATCGTGGGAATGGCCATCGCAATCCTCCGTTCCTGGAAGAATCTCCTGTGACCCGAGCCAGCTTCGATTATAGGCCCCGCAGGCTAGTCGCCAAGGCGGTCGCCCCGGCACAGGCACCTCCCAGCCCACGCAGCCGGGACGCCGGACCCACCGCAAGGTCTCAAGCCGGAGTTTGGCGCCCCGCAGGCACGCCGGCTGGCGTCCCCGCATGCCGAGCCTATACTCCCCCTACACTTCGACAGGGCGGGCGTCCGGCCTGCCTCATAGATGGACCACGGAGGCGCATGCACCGATGAACACCTGCAAGACCTGCGAACTCATTGCCGCACGCGACGCGGGGACCGCGCCGCCCTGGGACCGCATAATCCGCACGCCCCACTGGGACGTAGTACACGCCTATGACACGTCGCTGCCGGGGTGGCTTGTGCTCGTCGCGCGCCGGCACATCGAGGCGCTGGACGCGCTGACGGAGGACGAAGCCGCGGAGCTCGGGCAGCTCATCCGGCAGGTGTCAGCCGCGCTGAGGGCGGTGACGGGATGTGCCAAAACGTACGTGGTCCAGTTCGCCGAGGCCAGGGAGCATCCCCACGTACACGTCCACGTCGTCCCCCGAATGCCCAACCAGCCCCGCAACCGGCGTGGCGTCCGCGTCTTCAGATACCTCGGCGTGCCCAAGAGACGCCGGGTGAGCGAAGCCACCATGAACAGGATCGCGGCCGAGATACGCACGGTACTGGCTGAGAGGTAGAGGCCCTGCCCCGCAGACCATAGTCCGCGGCTGCACCTCGTGCCGCGCACTTGTCCTAGAGGCCTGTCCTGCGGGCCAGGACACAGTTTGGCCCCAGTGCCGATGCGCACCGTCCACAGATCCGCTATGATAGGATCAGGAATAAGCGTGCAGAGCCGAAGGAGGCAGACCATGGCTTGGATGATTCCGATCATCGTCTCCGAGCAGGAGCGCGAGGACGAGGACCGGCTACTGGCAGCGCTGATCGCCCAGGACCACGAAGGCCGCTACGAGTTCAAGGTCCTCCGGGGCGGGCCGGGCACCTTCCGCAAGCCCGAGCGGCTCCAGGAGGTGCTCGATGAGGAGGCACGCTCCCAATGGGAGATGGCGCTGAAACTCGACAACGCGCGCATCGTCTTGCGGCGCCCGCGCACCGCCCGCGCGCGTGACACGCTATCAGGCGCTGAGGTCAACCCCTATCGCACCGATATCAATGGCAGGCAGAGGGCCAGGGCGATTTTCTGGCTCCTGATCGTAGGCGCGATCGGCGCCGGTCTGGCGCTCCTGCTTGTCACCGGCGGGGGAGGTGCGTCGTCTGACGCGCGCCTGTGGCCGGTCATTGCGGTCACCCTTGTCGCCATCCTCGTCGTCACCGTCGTCGTCGTACGCATCGCCGGTCTGCGCCGCTAAGCCCGTCCGCGCACCGGGCGTGCCCACGGGCGGCATGCGCGGGTCTACCACGGGGGCGGGAATGTCCCTGTCCCCAGGCCGTCCGGTTGTGCCCGGATCGACTCCGGGGTACGATGTTCACAGGAACCGCCAGCGAGCGCTAGGCCAGGGAGGTACGAATAGCCTTGCATACACCTTCGCACGCCATCATCATTGTGTCGGGCGGCGTCGGCTCCAGCGCCGAACAGGTCGTCAACACCGTCCTGGCGCAGTTTCCGGATGCGAACGTCCCGGTCACCATTATCTCCGGCGCCCGGACGTCCGCGCACATCACCGACGCGGTGGATAAGGCCAGGGCCTCCGGCAGCACGATCGTCCACACCCTTGTCGACCCTCAACTGCGACGCCAGTTGGTCGATCTGGCGCAACGACGCGGCGTCGTTGCGCTCGACCTGATGGGGCCGTTGCTCGACCGCCTCGCGTCCGTTCTGCGCCAGACGCCTCTCGGTCTTCCCGGGTACTATCGCCAGCTTCATCACACCTACTTCCAGCGCGTCGAGGCTATCGAATATGCTATGGCCCACGACGATGGGCTCAAGAGCCAGGACTGGCCCGGCGCTGACGTGCTCATCATCGGCGTCTCGCGCACGGGGAAGACCCCGTTGAGCATCTACCTGTCGGTCCTCGGCTGGAGAGCCGCGAACATGCCCATCGTTCCGGAGATCCCCATCCCGCCCGAGCTCTATCGACTGGACCGGTCGCGCGTCGTCGGCCTCACCATCGAGCTTGATCGTCTCCTGGCCTTTCGCCGCCAGCGGTCGCTCCTGATGGGGATGCCGGCCGACTCGCCCTACTCGAATCCGGCGCAGGTGACCCGGGAACTCGAGTTGGCGCATCAGGTCTTCCAGCGCGGCGGGTTCTACGTACTGGACGTGACCGACAGGACGGTGGAAGCAAGCGCTGATGAGGTGCTGAAACGCCTCAGCCAGACCGGCTAGCCCGACCGCGGTACACCTGCGCCGCCTTGTCGCTACGGCCCCGAATGGCCCGGAGGATCCAGGGCCGGCGTGCTCTCCTCGATGTAGATCACGCCATCGTAGAGCGCCAGCCAGCTCGTGTCGACCCTCTGCCATGCCGGGATGAGCCTGAAGATCGCGTGCAGCTCCTGGAAATGATGCGACCGCTGGTCCGCGGCCAACCAGGCTTGGAGCTCTGGCGACACGGCCATAGTCCGGAAATCCAGCAGGAGAATGGGCTCGCCCACCTGGGCCAGGGCATGCGCGTAGTACGACGGGGGCGCCGGATACACGGTGTACGTGTGGACGGTCATCATGCGCGAAGTGAAACGGCCCCGATTCAGCTCGAACCCCATGAGATAGGCTTCGTCGCCGAACTGCTGCTTCAGGTACGCCCCCATCCGCCCCGGGGCAGCCGATATGTGCGCGTTATGGGCCCAGACCACGATCTTGCTGTCGGGACCGCTGTCCTCGAGGATCCAGGCCACGTTCTCGGCCATGCCCCGGTCCCGCTCTTCTGCCCGCGGGTCGATGCCGTGAAACGTGACCGGGCGCGTCGTGCGCGGGTCGGCGTTATAGGCGCGCAACCAATCGAGCATCCCCAGCACTTCCGCAGTCTGCCACGGCCAGTACAGCACGCTCTGCGCGTCCACCCCTTGGCCGGCGATGTAGTCGTTGAGGACACGGCCCACATCGGCCCCGGTCTCCATGCCGAAGTGCTCGAAGCCCATCTCGCAGACCAGAAACGCCAGCAGGCGGTGCTTCATGGCGAAGAACTCGTGGGTGCCGTGCGTAGCCTCCCCCAGCGCGACCACGCGTCTCCCGTCCAGCACTGGCTTGAGGACCTGCAAGTCCTCTGTCGAGCCGCCAGGTTCGGCCGTGGTCAGAGCGAAACCGTGCTCCGCCAGCAGCGGGACAACCGTGTCACCGGCGCCATAGGCACGCGGCAGGTAGCGCGCGGCCAGAGTCGGCAGCGCCAGCGCAGCCGCCATCGCGACCAGAAGCAGCGTCGCCACGCGCGCAGCCCAGGCGCCAGGCGGCGCGCTCGACACCTGCCGGGCAACCGCTCTTGACAGGCTGTACGAGACGCCCCACGCAGCGCCTCCGGCCACCACCAGATCGAAGACGAGCTCGCCGGAGACCAACGACGCAAACACGTAAGCGACCGCCGCCGCCAGTATGCTGGCCAAGGCAATCAGCGCGATCAGTATCCAGCCTCCCAGAAGCTTCGGCACGCTCTTCACCGGGCCCCCCCTTCCGCGCTAGTCTGGCCGATCGCCATACGGCGTCGATCGGCTGGAGATTGCGCCCCACGCACGCTTGTCGCCCTCGCTCACGCCACGGCGTCCCACGTTAGTGACCTGCAGGCCCGGCGGCCCGCAGGAGCAGATACTCCTTCAGCGCGACGGCCTGGTTGTGCTCGGTGTCGCGCGCCGAGTACAACAGCGTGACGGTCCCGTTTGCAGCCGCATCGAGCAACTGCGCCACAGCGCCGGCCTGGTCGGCCAGCTCGGCGAAGTACCGCGCCTTGAACGCCTCCCACTTTGCCGGATCGTGCCCGAACCACGTGCGCAGGCTCGTGCTGGGAGCCACGTCCTTCAGCCAGAGGTCGGCGCCAACCGCCTCTTTGCGCAGCCCGCGCGGCCAGACCCGATCGACCAACACACGCACCCCGTCGTTGGGATCGGCGGGGTCGTACACGCGTTTGGTTCGGATGTCCATGTCCCTCCTTTGCCGCTGTCGCGGCCGAACCTATCGCAAGACGGTATTGCGACCACACCCATACGCCGGTAGTGTGCACCGGCCCGGGCCAGCCGTCAAGGGCAACGTCGCTTCCCGATCGCGTGGCCGCGCTCCACCGGAGCGTCCCCCTCCGCCGGACGGTGGGCATCCTGCCCCTGCTCCGCCGCAGCGTGACCGGCGCGGCAGTACCCCTTTCGCGCGCCGGGCCACTCGGGCATATACTGAGCACGACAGCCTCAACCCGCTGTCAACTGAGGGCGTCGCAGTCGGCCCTTCCGGAAAGGAACAAACAATGCGCAAGTCCGTCTGGCAGATCCTTCTCGTCATCCTCGTGTTGGTCGCGGTCTGGGTCCTCAACGCCAGCCGGCCCGGCGCCACGTTGGAGGGATCGACCCCGAGCGGTCCGCAGCTCCCGGGCGTGCAGGCGACGCCCGACGCCCCGGAAGACGCTGGCGACGAACCAAGCGAACTCCCCTCCGCTGGCGAAGCCTCCGCAAAGCCTCTGCGGCTTGTCTCACTGAACGTGCTGCACGGCTTTCCGCGCTTTGGTGATCTGCGACAGCGACTGGATCTGATCGCGGCAGGCCTGATCGAGGCGGAGCCCGATGTCGTCTGCCTCCAGGAAGTACCGTGGACCCGCGCGCTGGGCAACGGCGCCGCGTACCTCGCCGAACGCACCGGCTACAAGTACCTCTACATCCGCGCCAACGGCAACCGGCGCACCATTCTCTTCGAGGAAGGCGAGGCGATCCTTAGCCGCTATCCCCTGCACGACCCTGCGTTTGTCCAGTTGCGCCCGCGCGCGGGCTTCTTCGAACACCGTATGGCGCTCCACGCCGTTGTCGCGGCTCCCGGTGGCGATGTCGCCGTCTTTGTGACCCACCTGACCCATGGCGAGGCCCAGGTCAACGCGGCCCAGGCCGCGGACCTGCAAGCGTTCGTGGACGAGACGCTCGGTGCCGCCGGCACCGTGGCCGGCGCTGTCATCTGCGGCGACTTCAACGCCACCGCCGACAGCCCCCAGATCCGTACCCTCACGGCGACGTGGATCGACACATTCCGCGCCGCCCAGCCCAACGCCGAGGGCCACACGTGTTGTGTGGACAAAGCCGCGCTATCGGGCGCACTGGCCCTCGAGCAGCGGCTCAGCCGCCGCATCGACTACGTCTTCGTTCGGCCTGTCTCCGCCGCAACACTCGTTGTCCAAGACGCCCGGACGCTCTTCGACGCACCTGTAGCCGTGGGGAACGATTGGCAATGGGTCTCGGACCATGCCGGCCTGCTGGTCGAATTGGCGCCCTGACTGACTCTGGGCCTGCAGCCAGGCTAATTCCCGATGGAGGCAACCATGTCCGATGAGGTGATCCGACTCTACCCTCAACCCGGCGCAGTACTGCCGTTGCAGGGGCTCTACCTGGCGTCCGACCTGCGTGTACTTCACGCAGCGGCGGATCGACCGTTTGTCTTCACCAACTTCGTTAGCAGCATCGACGGGCGGATCGCCATCGTGAACCCGGGCGACGGGAAGATGGGCGTCCCCCACGCGACGGCCAACCCGCGTGACTGGAGGCTCTTCCAGGAGCTGGCGGCCCAGGCCGACGTGATGATCACCACCGGCAGCCACCTCCGTCACCGCATGGAGGGCGATGCCCAGGAGATCTCGACGGGCGACGATCCGCGCTTCGCCGACCTGCGGGCGTGGCGCAAGGCCTGCAACCTGGCTCCCCGCGCCGATCTCGCCGTCGTCAGCCGCAGCCTCGACTTCCCCTACCCTGCCGACATGGCCACCGGCTGGCGCAAGATCATAGTGGTGACAGGGGGCGACGCCGACCGGGGCCGCATCAAGGAGATCGAAGCCCAGGGCGGCAGCGTCATCGTTGCCGGGGAGGCCGGCGTCGACGGCGCGCAAATGGTTGCTGGATTGGCCGAACGGGGCTACCGGCTCATCTACTCGGTCGCGGGCCCGGCCGTCGCGCACATCCTGCTGGCCTCGCGCGTCCTGGACCGGCTCTACATCACGTTGGCGCATCGCCTTCTCGGCGGCGAGGATTACACAACGTTCGTCGAGGGCCTGCGTCTTGATCCGCCGGTGAGCCTGCGGCTCGCCGCGCTCTACCTCGATCCGTATGCGCTGGAGGGCGCCGGTCAGCTCTTCGCGACCTATGACGTGGCAGCAGACTGAGCGCGCGTCCCGTTGAGACAGGCGCTTGCGCGACGGTGATCGACCGCTCCCTAACTCTGAGGCGTACGGAGGCCCGCCGCTGGCACCGTGCCGGGTCGCCCTGGGCAGGCAAATCCGCGAAATCATCTGCCTCTCAGCGGCATCAGCGATTCAGGACGCGCCCGCATGCGCTGACCCTGGGCGTGCGTCCCGTTGAGACAGGCGCTTGCGCGACGGTGATCGACCGGCCCTCAACCCTGAGACGTATCGAGACCCGCTGCTGGCACCGCGCCTGGCCGTCTTAGCAGGCAAATCCGCGAAATCATCTGCCTCTCAGCGGCATCAGCGATTCAGGGCGTGCCCGCATGCGCTGACCCTGAGCGCGCGTCCCGTTGACATCGACCGCCACCCGCGGTACACTGTGCGTGGAACCGTGGCGCCGCTCGTCTTGAAAGCGCGCGGCGCCGGTCCTGG
>Ga0123333_10001120_pt1 | contig 28319 bp, 5 predicted proteins | sample BioC12SIPDNA_3_FD_89957 | JGI IMG/M metagenome (GOLD analysis project Ga0123333, IMG submission 89957) | Anaerobic biogas reactor microbial communites from Washington, USA - Biogas_R2_B C12 SIP DNA | ecosystem: Engineered > Bioreactor > Anaerobic > Unclassified | place: Washington, USA... | reverse complement strand
CGATACGTACTGCCTGCTACGTGCAAGATGCTCGTAGCAGGTTGTCCGACCTCGAGGATCTTGATCCCGGCCGCGCTATCAGCGACGTAGGCACGGTTGCCGAGAATCTGCAGGGCCTGGGCTGTGCCATTGGTATCAAGCTCCGCCAGGAGCGTGATCGCGGCCGGATCGGAAATGTCGAGCACTTGCACGCCTGCGGTCCCGGCGAGCACGTAAGCCAAACTGCCCACCACCTCCACGCCGTTGGTGTTGCGGGCCGTTTCGAAAGAACCCAGGTAAGTCGGTTGCGCAGGGTTGGAGACGTCGAGGACATAAAGGCCGGCAGACACGCTGCTGACGTAGGCCCAATCAGCGATGTAGGCCCGATTGCCCACCACCTGCACGTCCAGAAGTTCGCCTGGTGTGTCGTAGCCGCCAAGGCGCGTTACGTTCGCCGGATCGGACACGTCGAAGATTTCAAGCCCGGTATAATGATCGGCCACGTACGCGACATTCCCGACTACATGAATGGCACAGGCGGAGTACGGGGTGTCATATCCGCCCAGACGTTCGACCGCGGTCGGATCGGAGACGTCCAGGATTTCGAAACCGGCATACCCACTGGCCACGTAGGCGATGTCACCCATCACCTGGATGGCAAGGGCGGAACTCGGTGTGCCATATTCACCCACGTGGACGATCCCGGAGGGATCGGATACGTCCAGGATTTGAAGACCACTGGAGCCATCAGCCACATAAGCCAGGTTGCCCACGACCTGCACGTCGCCGGCACTGCCGGGTGTATCGTATCCGCCCACGCGAATCATCGCGGATGGATCAGATACATCCACGACTTGAAGGCCACCAGAGCCATCGGCGACATAGGCCAAGCCGCCCACTACTTGCACGTCCTGGGCATAAGACAACGTGCTATATCCACCGAGGCGAGTGACCATCGCGGGATCGGAGACGTCGAGGATCTGCAGGCCGGGCGAACCATCAGCCACGACGGCCAGGTCGCCTGCCATGTACACGCTGCCAAGGCCGCCGAGGGTGTTGTATCCGCCGAGACGAGTGACCGCCGCCGGATTGGAGACGTTTAAGATGTGAAGACCCTCGGAACCATCGGCTACGTAAGCCACACCGTCCACCGCGCGCACATGGGTGGCATAACCGGGCGTATCGTAGGTGCCTGCGAGGGTCGGTGCGGCCGGATTGGAGATGTCGATGATCGCAAGCCCGTCGTAGGTGGCGGCCACATAGGCGCGGGTGCCAACCACATGCACGTCGACGTTATAGCCCGTCAAATAGATTCCCCCCACGCTCGTTATCGTGGCCGGGTTGGAAACGTCGAGGATCCGAAGGCCTTCATAATCAGCGGCGAGATACGCGAGATCTCCGACCACCTGGACGCTATGCAGGTAATTCGACGAGACGTAGCCTTGGCCCAGAAGCGTTACTGAGGCCGGATTTGAGACGTCGAGAACCAAGAGACCTCGACCGAACTCCGCTACGTAGGCGCGGTTTTCCACGACATGCACATCATATGCTGAGGCGACTGTGTCGTAACCGCCCACGCGGGTAATCGCGCCGGGATTGGAAACGTCCAGGATTTCCAGACCTGCCAAATCATTGGCTATATAGGCGAGATTGTTCGCGACCTGCACTGCGCGGGCCGGGGCCGACATGTCGTACCGGCCCACGGGAATCGGCGCCGCCGGATTCGAAATATCGAAGACTTGCAGGCCCGCGCTCGTCGCGGCATAGAGCAACGAACCGACTGTGGCGAAATCGGAGAAGGTTCCGCCGAACGATTCAACCAGAGAGAGATTGGGATGATTGAAATCAATCAGTGCCACATCCTGGATATCGAAAGTACCGGGATCGATCGCCTTATTGAACGTCACGTCGACCGTAGAGAACGGCAGAACTGTGCCGCTTAGCTCCGGCGTGGTGCCCGTTACTGCCAATAGCGGAACGTCGGTGGTGGTGAAGTTCCAGGCCGCGGCGCCGCTGATGCCGGCGAAATCTTTGCCTGACAGGTCTTGAAACGCTCCAGAGGCCACTTCGATGTAATAGCCGGTGTCTGCCGCGAGCATCGCATCGGGATCGATCGTGGCAGTCATGCCGGCAACAGTCACCGCCGAGCTGATCGCGGTGATGGTTTCGACGACCGACCCATCGCTGGCCTTCTTGATCACGATGTCGCCCGCGCCCTTCTGGACGGGTTCGCTGAATATGATGAGAAGATTTGCGCCCACCGGTACGGCGGTTGCGTCGTCCGCGGGAGAAAGCCGGACGACGGCCGGCGCCGTGAAGTCGCCTGTGGTGAAGTTCCACGTGGTAGCGGCGGTGATCCCCGCGAAATCGTTGCCCGAGAGATCCTCGAAGGCGCCGCTGGTTACCTCGACGTAGTAACTCGTGTTTTCCAGCAGGGGCGTGGGGGGGTCAATGGTCGCGGTCGCCCCCGTTACCGTTACGGCCGTGCTCGTAACCGGAATCGTTTCTAGGACCAGACCGTCGCTCGATCGCTTGAGAGCGATATTGCCGGTGCCCTTTTGGATGTTTTCGTTAAAGGTAATTACCAGGGTTGGGTCGAGCGTCACGCCGGTCGCATTGTCCGCAGGAGCAAGGCTGGCCACCGCTGGGGCCGTGAAGTCGCCGGTGGTGAAGTTCCACAACGTCGCGCCGGTAATGCCGGCGAAATCGTTGCCGGCGAGGTCTTCGAACACGCCGGCGGCCATTTGAACATAGTAAGCCGTGGTGTCGGCGAGGGTCGTCGACGTGCTGATCGTGGCGGTTGCTCCTGCAATCGCGACCGACGTGCTGGTAACCGAGATCGACTTCACCGTCAGGCCGTCGCTTGCCCGCTTCAGATAGATATAGCCCGTACCCTTGCGGACATCTTCGTCGAACGTCATCACCAAGTCGGTATTCCGCGTCACCCCAGTCGCATCGTCCGCGGGCGAGAGGCTGGTCACCGTAGGGGCCGTAAAGTCGCCGGTCGTGAAATTCCAAACGGTCGGGCCGCTGATTCCGGCGAAGTCATGCCCCGCCAGATCCTGGAATGCACCGCCAGCCACTTCGACGTAGTACCCGGTAGTCTCCGCCAAGATCACGGCCGGATCAATCGTGGCGGTCGTGCCGGAGACGGTCACGGCGGAACTCCCGACGGCAATCGTCTCGACGACCGAGTCGTCGCTCGCGCGTTTCACAACGATGTCGCCGGCGCCCTTCTGAACGTTTTCGCTGAACGTAATGACGAGATTCGCATTGAGTGCGACGCCGGTGGCATCATCCGCAGGAACAAGGCTGGCCACCGTGGGTGCAAGGAAGTCGCCGGTGGTGAAATTCCACGTCGTGGAACCGCTGATCCCTGCGAAGTTGTTTCCGGCCAAGTCCTGAAACGTTCCGCCGGTCACCTGGATACCAGAAATCTGGACATAGTAGCCCGTGTTTTCGGCAAGCGTGGCAGCCAAGTCGATCGTAGCCGTTGCTCCGGAGATCGTCACCGCCGAGCTGGTGACGCCGATTGCTTCCACCGTGGAGTTGTCGCTCGAGCGCTTGAGGGTGATGGTGCCGGTATTCTTGCGAACGTCTTCGCTGAACGTGATCACGAGGTTCGTGTCGAGCGTGACTCCCGTCGCATTGTCGGCAGGAACAAGGCTGGCCACCGTCGGCGCGGTGACGTCGGCGGTCGTGAAGTTCCAGGCCGTGGTCCCGCTGATTCCACCAAAGCCGGTGCCCGCGAGGTCGCGGAAGGCTCCTGCCGATACCTGCACGTGGTAATCGGTGGTTTCCGGAAGATTCAGCGGCGGATTGATCGTTGCCGTTGCTCCGGAGACGGTTACCAGGGGGCTAGTGACATCAATCGTGTGGACCACCGCGTTGTCGCTGGAGCGGGTGATCACCACGCTGCCCGTGCCCTTGACGATGTTCTCGTTGAACGTAATCACGAGATTCGCGCCCGGCGCCACGTTTGTGGCGTCGTCTGCCGGGCTCAAAGTGCTTACCAGCGGCGGAGTGCCCACCTGGAAGCGGGCGAAGTATTGGTCGTGGGAGGATTCCCGCGGCGTGCCGTCCTGGTCCTGGTCCATCGCCGTGCCGCTTGGGTCCAGGATTTCCGGACCCATGAGCAGCGCGTAGTCGCCCGCAGGGATCATGGCCCCCAGGTCAACGCGATAGGTGTTGTCCGCCAGGTGCGAGGGACTTGCCAGGGCGCGGCCGATTTCAAAGATCGCGATCCCGTATTCGTTGTCGGCCACATAGACCTGGTTGCCCACTACATGCACCTTCAGCGCAGAGCCCGGAGTGTCGTACCCGCCCAAGCGCGTGATGGTTGCCGGATTCGACACATCGAGGATTTGCAGGCCGGCGTAGTCGTCGGCCACGAAGGCCAAGCTGCCCACCACCTGCACGCCGAACGGATAGCCCGGCGTCGTGCGAGAACCAAGCCGCGTCACCGCCGTTGGACTGGAGACGTCCAGGATCAGCAGGCCGGTAAAACGATCGGGCACGTACGCCAGGTCGCCGAGCACCTGCACGCTGGAGGCCCAATCGGGAGTGTCAAACCCGCCCAGGCGCGTCACCGCAGCCGGATCGGAGACGTCGAGGATATGGATACCGGAGTAGCCATCAGCCACGTACAGCAGGCCGTCCGCCGCATAGAGACCAAACGCGTCGCCCGGCGTATCGTATACGCTCAGCCGAGTGACCGCGGCCGGATCGGAGACGTCGAAGATCTCCAGGCCGTCCTCACGCTCGGCGACGTAGGCGATATTTCCCATCACCTGCACGTCCCGAGCGTAGCCCACGGTCTGATAGCCACTCAGGCGCGTGACTGCGGCCGGATCGGAGACATCCAGGATCTGCAGACCATAGTAACCGTCGGCGACAAAGGCCAGGTTTCCTACCACCTGCACGCCATAAGGAGAACCGGGAGTCTCATAACCGCCCACGTACCTCGCGGCGGTCGGATCCGACACATCCAGGATTCTCAGGCCACCGGAAGCGTCGGCCACGTAGGCCAGACTGCCGACCACTTGCAAATCCCAAGCGTCGTCCACGGTGGCGTACCCGCCGAGGCTCGCGACCGCAGCCGGATCGGAAACATCCAGGATCTGCAGACCACCGGAGCCGTCGGCCACATAGGCCAGGCCGCCGACCATCTGGATGTCGCGCGCAGAGCCCGGTGTGTTGTACCCGCCGAGGCGCGACGGCGCGGCCGGATTGGAGATATCGAGGATCTGCACGCCGTTGTTGTAACCGTTGGCGAGATACGCCAGACTGTCCACCACCCGCACACCGTAGGCAATATCGAGCGTAGCGTAGGTGCCCAACCAGGTCGGCGCGGCTGGATCCGATACGTTCAGGATTTGCAGGCCGGAATAACCGTCGGCGACGTAAGCCAGGTTGCCCGCCACTTGCACGTCGCGAGCCTCTCCCGTGGTGTCGTATCCACCGACGGTCACCACAGCGGCCGGATTCGACACGTTCAAGACATGCAGGCCGGCCGAACCATCGGCGACGTAGGCGAAGTCGCCCGCTACCTGCACGGCTCGGGCAGTGCCCGAGGTATCGAAGCCGCCGGTTCGCGTTACCGCCGTGGGGTCGGAGACATCCAAAATCTGCAAACCGGCCGAACCGTCGGCCACGTAGGCTCGCGTGCCAACCACCAGCACGCCGGAGGCGGTGCCCGAGGTGTCATAGCCGCCGCGGCGCGTAATCGCGGTGGGATTCGATAGATCGTAGATTTCCAAACCGGCCGAGCCGACAGCCACATAAGCCAGGTTCCCCACCACCTGCACGTCAAGGGCGTCGCCAGGTGTGCTGTACCGTCCCAGGCGTATTACGGCCGCCGGATCAGAGACGTCGAACACCTGCAGGCCAGCGTTCGTCGCCGCGTACAGAAGAGTTTCAACGATGAAACTAGTGTTGAACGAACTGCCGAAGGTATCCAGTGGCGATATTTCCGGCGCGGCCCGATTGAGTAGTGCCAGATCCTGCCGATCGAATGTGGCCGGATCGATCGGCTTGTTGAATGTCACGTCGAACGTTGAGAAGGGCGTCAGGCTGCCGCTCAGTTCCGGCGTGGTGGCCGTCACCGTCAGCGGGGTTTTTTCGACCGTATAGAACTCGTCACCCGTGTAGTTGCCGTTGCCGGCGCCCGCGCCGCCCAGCGGGTGGTCGAGCGCATCACGGATCGTGTCGTCGTCGACCACGTCCAGCCGCAACGTGCCTTCCCCGGTGCCCGTCGCAACGGTGACAGTGTAACTGCTGGCAGCGCCGGAAACGCTCGTGATCGAGGCACCGGCGAGCGTGCCCGTGGTGGCCAAGGCGAAATCGCCCGTGTCCACGCCGGTGACCGGCTCGCTGAAGGTGACAGTGAAACGGACGCTGGCGGCGCTGGTAGGATTGGTATCCACGCGAGTTGTGGAGACGACTTGCGGTGGCACCGTGTCCACCGTGTAGAACTCGTCACCCGTATGGTTGCCGTTGGCAGTGCCCGTGCCGCCGAGCGGATTGGTGGTGGCATCGCGGATCGTGTCGTCATCGAGCACGTCCAGCCGCAACGCCCCTTCCCCGGCACCTGTTGCCACGGTGACGGTGTAACTGGTGCCGCTGCCGGAAACGCTCGTGATCGAGGCACCGGCGAGCGTGCCAGTCGTGGCCATGGCGAAATCGCTTGCGTCCACGCCGGTGACGTTCTCGCTGAAGGCGATGGCGAAATGGACGTTGGCGGCGCTGGTGGGATCGGTATCCAGGCGAGTTGTGGAGACGACTTGCGGTGGCACCGTGTCCACCGTGTAGAACTCGTCACCTGTATGGTTGCCGTTGCCGGCGCTCGTGCCGCCGAGCGGATTGGTGGCGGCATCGCGGACCGTGTCGTCGTCGAGCACGTCCAGCCGCAGCGTGCCGTCCCCCGTGCCTGTCGCAACCGTGACAGTGTAACTGCTGCCGCTGCCGGAAACGCTCGTGATCGAGGCACCGGCGAGCGTGCCCGTGGTGGCCAAGGCGAAATCGCTTGCGTCCACGCCAGTGACGCTCTCGCTGAAGGTGACCGCGAAGCGGACGCTGGCGGCGCTGGTGGGATCGGCATCCAGGCGAGCCGTCGAGACGACGTGCGGCGGCACGGTATCGACGGCGTAGACCTCGCCTCCGGTGTAATCCCCGTTGCTGGCGCCGGCGCCGCCCAGCGGGTGGTCGAGCGCGTCGCGGATCGTGTCGTCGTCGACCACGTCCAGCCGCAACGCGCCTTCCCCGGCGCCCGTCGCAACGGTGACGGTGTAACTGGTGCCGCTGCCGGAGACGCTCGTGATTGAGGCACCGGCGAGCGTGCCCGTCGTGGCCAAGGCGAAATCGCCCGTGTCCACGCCGGTGACGTTCTCGCTGAAGGTAACGGCGAAGCGGACGCTGGCGGCGTTGGTGGGATCTGTATCCAGGCGAGTTGTGGAGACGACTTGTGGTGGCACCGTGTCCACCGTGTAGAACTCGTCACCCGTATGGTTGCCGTTGGCAGTGCCCGTGCCGCCTAGCGGATTGGTGGTGGCATCGCGGATCGAGTCGTCATCGAGCACGTCCAGCCGCAACGTCCCTTCCCCGGCACCTGCCGCAACGGTGACGGTGTAACTGGTGCCGCTGCCTGAAACGCTCGTAATCGAGACGCCGGCGAGCGTGCCCGTGGTGGCCATGGCGAAATCGCTTGCGTCCACGCCAGTGACATTCTCGCTGAAGGTGACGGCAAAGCGGACGCTGGCGGCGCTGGTGGGATCGGTATCCAGGCGAGCCGTCGAGACGACTTGCGGCGGCAGGGTATCCACCGTGTAGAACTCGTCACCTGTGTGGTTGCCGTCGCCGACGCCCTCGCCGCCCAGCGGGTGGTCGATCGCGTCGCGGATCGTGTCGTCATCGAGCACGTCCAGCCGCAACGTGCCTTCACCGGCGCCCGTCGCAACGGTGACGGTGTAACTGCTGGCATCGCCGGAAACGCTCGTGATCGAGGCACCGGCGAGCGTGCCCGTCGTGGCCAAGGCGAAATCGCTTGCATCGACGCCGGTGACCGGCTCGCTGAAGGTCACGATGAAACGGACGCTGGCCGCAGTGGTCGGGTCGCCGTCGGCACGGACGAGGGAACTTACCAGCGGTGGCGTCCTGTCGATCGTATAAGAATCTCCGGCGCTGAAATTGCCGTTGCCGCCTCCCGTGCCGCCCAGCGGATTGGCAGTGGTATCCTGAATGGAATCGTTGTCGACAACGTCCAGCCGGAGCGTACCGTCGCCGGTGCCGGCATCGACCGTGACCGTGTAGACCGCGCCCGTTCCTGCCACGGAGGTCACGGCAGCGCCCATCGGGCCGTCGGCAAAGACCACGAAGTCGGTCTCGTCCACCCCGCTGACCTCCTCGCTGAACGTGACGAGGAAATCGACGGAGGCAGCATCGGTAGGATCAGCGCCGGCTCGGACCACCGAGATCACCACCGGCCACTCCGGGCGGTTGCCGAAATCCTGCCCGGTGACGATCTGACCGGCCTCCAAGACAACCACGTGGGGAAGTGGGTCCGGTATCGGCTTATCGCGCGATAAGATGGTTACTGCGTCTTCGTATCCCGAGGCGACGTAAAGATGGCTGCCGTCGGGCGTTACGGCCACACTCCGCGTTCCGTTCAGGCCGAATCGAAGATTGCTGCCAAGGAGGAACTGTTGGAAGACAAGCTCCCCGGTTGTTGTATTGCGTTCGAAGAGAGCCACTCCATGATCGCTGCTGGAACTGGTATAGAGATGTTGGCCGTCGGGGCTGATCTGTACGTCCGTTACGTAGCGGAGGCCGTTGACACCATCCAAGCCGTCTTGGAACACCTGGAGGAAGGTGAGTTGTCCGCTGCCGGGATCTCGCGCAAACGCGGCCAAAGCGTGGTCGGAGTAACCTGCCACATAGACATGGAGCCCGTCCGGCGCGACCACCACGGAATACGCGCCCCCGAGGCCATCGATGCTGCCCGTTCCGTCCTTGAGAACCTGGGAAAAGGTGAGCCTGCCGGTCGTCGTGTCGCGAGCAAAGACGGCGACGGCATTGTCAACCATCCCGACAACGTAGACGTGGTTGCCGTCGGGGGCGACCGTCACGTCGGACACGTAGGCAAGCCCGTCGACGCCGCCGACGCCGTCCTTGAGGATCTCGACGAACGCCAACTCGCCGCTGCTTGCATTGCGGGCGAAGACGGCAACGGCAGAGTCGTTCGCGCCGCCCACGTAGACATGGCTTCCGTTCGGGCTGATCGCCACCGCGGTCGCTCCGCTGAGTCCGTCCACTCCGCCCGAGCCATCGCGAAGCGTTTGGACGAGCGTCAGAGCGCCTGTGACCGGGTCGCGTTCAAATACGGACACGGCGTGGTCGTCCGTGGCCGCGACGTAGACATGGGCACCATCGGGAGCGACCGCGACGAAATCGATTCCTGCCAAACCGTCGATGCCTGCCTCGTTGTCGCGGTGGGATTCGACGAACGCCAGATCGCCCGTGCCTGGATCGCGCCGGAAAACGGCCAAGGCGTTGTCCCCTTTTCCGGTGACGAAGACGTGGGCGCCGTCAGGGCTTACCGCGACGTGCTCGGCTTCATCCAGGCCGTCGACGCCTCCGGTGCTGTCGCGCAGCAGATCGACATAGCTGAGGCCGCCCGTGGTGGAATCCCTGGTGAAAACTGCCACGGCGTCGTCGTACTGGCTCGTTGCGTAAAGGAAGTTCCCTTCGGCATCGGGGCTGATCGCCAGCGACCAGGCCCCCCTCAGCCCATCGACGCCGTCCACGCCGTCTCTCAGGAGCCCGGCGTACGTCAGCCGGCCGGTGATGCTGTCGCGATTGAATCGCGACAGGGCACTTTCGTAGGTGCCCGCCGCGTAGACGTAGCTGCCGTCGGGACTGACCACGACGGACTGGACGCCACTAAGGCCGTCCACTCCGCCGGCCCCGTCTTGCAGCATTTCCACGAAGGCGAGTTGGCCGGTAGATGGGTTTCGGGTGAAGACGGCTAAAGCGCCGTAATAGCTGCTGGCCGCGTAGAGATGGCTGCCATCGGGACTCGGCGCGAGGGCTCTTACCGACCAGATCCCTACGACGCCATTGACACCGTCCTTGAGAACCTCAATGAACGTGAGACGGCCGGTGGCTGCATCCCGGCTGAATACGGCCACGGCGTTGTCCTGATATCCTCCGAGGTAGACGTGGCTTGCATCAGGACTGAACGCCAGCGTCGTTGCACCGGCCAGCCCATCCACCCCGCCGACTCCATCCTTTTGGACTTCCACGAGCGTCAGCCTGCCGGTGGCCGAATCGCGAGCGAAGACCCCCACGGCATTGTCGTAATACGCTGCCGTATAGAGGTGGCTGCCGTCGGGACTGACCAACAACGAGCGGGTTCCGTAGAGCCCGTCCACCCCATTGAGGCCGTCTTGAATCAGTTCGACAAACGTGAGTTCGCCGGTCACGGAATCACGCTGGTACACCGACACGGTGAATTCCGTGGCCAAATAGATATGTTCGCCGCCGGGACTCATGGCGATCGAAGTCGGATTGGAGAGCCCATCCTGCGCCGTGCCTTGATGGCGATGAATCTCGACGAAGGTGGGCAGACCCGTGGCGAGGTCGCGGCGGAGCACGACCAGAGCGTCGTCCTCCGGTCCCACGACGTAAAGATGGTTGCCCTCCGGGCTGATCACCATCGGCCCGGCGCCGTCCAACCCCAGGAGCCCTCCCTGGCTGTCCTCGACGAATCCGAGCCACTCGAGCTGGCCGGTGCCTCCCGTGTTCTCCGGCCACGTCTGCTCCCAGCCGGTTTTCTGCTGTTCGGCAACCGTGTACGTTCCCGGCACCAGGCCCCTGAAGGCGTAGTTGCCTTCGCTATCGGTCAAGGTTGACGTTTCGCCGTCGTCCAGTTGACGGTTCTGGTTGCTGTCGAGATAGATCGTCCAGTTTGCCAATCCCGCTTCGCCGCTATCCACAACACCGTTGCCATTGAAGTCCTGCCAGTTTGTGCCGTGGATTTCTCCGGGAGCGACAACCGTAATTGAAGCAGTCTCGATTGCCGTGCTGAAGGCCGAGGTTCCGCCGGCGGTGGAACCATCGGCCGTGCCGCCGTTGGCGCCGGATGATTGGTCCCAAGCCCGGAAAGTGATTCCCGGATCGATCATGCCGAGGAAACCGGCGGCGGGCGAAAAGCGGATGCGGGTGGCGGCGTCGGAGGCCAGCAGGAGTGCGGCAAGTTGGGATACCTCGCCGAACGGCGCCCAGTTCGCGCCTCCGTCGGTCGAGTACTGCCAGGTGCCGTTGCTGCTGTCGGCGGCAACGACAGCGATGCCTTCCGGATCGCCGGGGTCAACGTCGGTGATCCGGTCGCCGGCGCTGCCGAGAATCTGGGAGATCGGCGTGCCGGCACCGCCGTTTCCGCCGGCGGCAGAGGGCGCCAGCGTCATCTCGCCCGCGGCATCCAACACCGGAGCGTCATTCACCGCGGCAATGCTGATCGTAAACGTCTGTGGCGCCGACGTGTCGATGCCGCTGTTGGCCGTGCCGCCGTTGTCGCTCAGCCGTGCTGTCACCGTGGCCGTGCCGAATTGGTCAGCCGCGGGCGTGTACGTGAGTGTCCCCGTTGCCGCGTCGATCGACGGCAGTACCTGGAATAACGAATCGTTGTTCGTCGTGAGCGCAAAGCCAACGGTCTGCCCCGATTCATCGGCCGGACCGGCAGAGATCGCCGTTGCCCAGCCAGCGAGCGATTGTGCGCCGGCGTCTTCGTTGATCTCGGGGGCGGTCCCTAGGGCGAAGGAAGGGGCGTCGTTGACCGCCGCGACATCGATGTTTACCGCCACGGCTCCGGTGGAAGCGGCCATTCCGTCCCACGCCGTAACCTGAAACGCTTCGATCGCTCCATTCGCGTCTCCGTTCGCGGTCCAAACGACAGTTTCACCGGGCCCCAGCAACGTCGTGCCCGGAGTCACTGCAGATCCGCCCTTGGTCAGTGTTCCGCTGCTGATCGTCTCAACCCGGAATCGCACAACGTCGCCGTTCGAATCGAGTTCGTCGGCGGCTGCCGCCAGCGTCTCATATGCGATCTCGAAAGCCGCGTCTTCCAGGGCACCAGCGAGCGTGCCGATGGTGGTCAGTGTGGGCGGATGGTTGATCTGGTTTCCGAAATCGATGCCGGTCTTCGTCTCACCGGCAGCAAGCGCGACGGTATGGGTGCCCAGCAAACCGGCGACGCTGAAGGTGTCGGAGAAAACCGTGGAGGTGAGGCCGGTCTCGGCGAAGATCGTGCGGATCTCGATCTGGTGAAGTCCAGGCGTTGCGATGGGGGCATTGAGGCTGACGGCGGCCGTGTAGGCGCCGTAGCTGTTTCCGTCCAGCCATGCGCCGCCGTCGAGCCGGTACTGGATGCGGTCGACGGTGTTCGTGGTGATGTCGTTGCTCAAGCCGTAGGGGTTCAGATTCGTGAGGGTCTCGACGGAACTCGTGCCGGTGAATTCGTACTGGCCCGTGATCGTGTTGTAACTGCCGCTGCCGGTGAGCGAGAGCGGTACGTCGAGAGCGTCGAATATTCCGTCGCCGTCGGAATCCTGCCAGCCGATCATTTGCAGTGACGTTGGAGACGACGTGTGGCTGGCATAGGCCGCGTCCTGAAGGGCCTGCTCGCCCATGATGCTGGCCACGCGCGTTGCTGGTTCAGTATTGCCGTCATAGGCGTTGAGATTCTGCGTGTTGTAATAGCCCGAGCGCTGGGTGTACGATCCGGCCCCGGGGTACTCGTCCAAGGCGTAGAAGATGTGTCCGGTTTCGTGGGCGAGAACCTGGCCCATCCGGCTGATTCCCCAGCCGTCGTTGTCGTAGGTCATGACGGTGAAAGGACCGCCCAAATAGGCATAGGCGAAATAGCCGCCGGCGAACTGCCCATCGGGGTCTGCGGAAGAATCGACCACGAAGATGGTATAGGCCCAGTGGGCGTTGTTGGCGATCCGGCGATCGTGATTCCACTGCCCAAGATCGGTGAAGTAGTCGCTTGCGGAGTTGTAACCTACATCATTGAGGAAACTATTGATCCAGAGGCCCTCGTCCGACTGCGGTCGATTGATCGGCTCGTACGGGGTGGGCACGGGATTGTCGGCATAGGTGATGTCGACATGGAAGTCGAGATCGTGCAGGGGCGCAACGGTCAGTGCCTGCCGAAGCGTGTCTTCCCACCACGTGAGCCCTTCCTGGATTTCGGACTTCACCTGGCTGATCTCGGTGGAGGTCCAGTTCTCGGTCTGGGCATCGCCCGTCCCATCGGATTCCAGGAGCACGACGGTCACCCAAACGTCGCCCATCATGTACTCCGTGCCGTCGTTCACCGTCGCGCCGTACGGCGTCTGACCGCTCGGCGGGGGACTGCTGGGGACAAAAGCCGCCAGTTCGGCGCGGTACTGCTCGGGAACTTCGAAGGCATCGGCGAGCACCGAGCCGACGGGACTGTCCGGTGCGGGGATTTCGGCGAGAGGAATCGTGCGGTAGCCCGTTGCGGTGACGGGCTGCTCGACGGACAGGAAAGCCGTGCCGGCGAGATTCTGCACCGTCGCCGTGGGCGAACCCTCCGGACCGGAACTGGGAAAGGTCTGTATCCAGCCGGTTTGCGGCACTTGGGCCACGGTGTAGGTGCTCGGCGGCAGTCCGGTGATCGCGTAACTGCCGTCGGCAGCGGTAACGTCAAAGAAGTTCTCGATCCCTTCGTCCCACTGGCCATTCAGGTTCTCGTCGATATAGACGGTCCAGCCCTCCAGGCCCTGCTCGGCGGGTTGACCCCACAAGCCGTCGCCGTCAAGATCGTTCCAAATCGTGCCGCGGATCTCGCCGGATACGAACTGCCATGTGTCCGACGCGTCGTCCATCAGCGGGTTTCCCGAGAGATCTGCGATGCCCGAGCCGGACGCGTGGAGTGTGAGCACGTACGTGCCGGCCGTGCCGGTCAGGCTGCCGAGGTTGGGCATGATCCACGTCAGCCCCCCGTCGCTGGTCGTGGGGCCGTTGGCTGCGGTCAAGGCAATCGGATTGCCGTCTCGCGTGAGCGTGAAATCGGCGTGATCCACGTTCACCACCGGTTCGCTGAAGACGATCGTGACGTCCGCCACAGATGCAGTCCGTGGGTCGGGAGTCACACCGACGATGTCGGCGGTGGGAACCGCGATATCGTAGTTGCCGAAATCGACGTTCGAGATGATCTCTCCGGCGCCGACCGTTAAGCTGTGCATGCCCACCTGCGGGGCCAAAGGATTGAGGGTGACGAAAACATCGTCGGTATTGTTCGTGTCGCCCGGAACGAGATTAGTTGCTGCCGAGGTAAATGCAACGTACCCACCGTCGGCACTGATTCGGGGATAGAACGACATCTGGTCGCCTTGCGTCCCGTCCGCGGCGATGCTCACGCGCGCGGTTGTCCTCGTTTCTCGGTCGAACACGAAGACGTCCATTCGGTCGTTGGTGTCTCCGGAGACCAGGTTGTTGGCAGAGGATTCGAAAAAGACATACCGGCCATCCCCGCTGATTGACGGGAAATACGAATCGCCATTGCCCTGCGCGCCGCTCGAACTCACGCTCACGCGTTCGAGTAAGGCGGTCTGCATGTCGTACACGAAGACGTCCCATTTGCCGTTCGTGTCGTCGGGAACGAGGTTGCTCGCGTTGGAGCCGAAAGCGACATACCGGCCGTCGCCGCTGACCGCCGCACCGTTCGAGTCGCCGTTTCCCTGTGCCCCCGAGGAACTGACGCTGACCCGCACAACCGCGTCCGTCTGGCGGTCGTAGAGAAAGACGTCGTAAGTGCCGTTGGTGTCGTCCGCAACAAGCGTGGCGGCGGCAGAATCGAAGGCGACGTAGCGTCCGTCGTCGCTCATCGAGGGACCATACGAATTCGAATCTCCTTGCACACCGCTGGAACTGACGCTGACGCGTTCAACTGCCCCGGTATTCAGGTCGCGCACGAGAATATCCGAGCGGTTGTTGTTGTCGCCCGAAATGAGATTGCTCGCCCAGGACACATAAGCGACGTACTGCCCATTGCCGCTAAACGACGGGTCGGAGGAGGCACCATTGGCCTGGCTTCCATCCGCGGCGACACTAGCGCGCTCGATCGAACTCGTCTGGCGGTCGTAAAGAAATATGTCCCCCTCGGCGTTCGTGTCATTCGCGACGAGATTGGTGGCGCTGGATGTGAAAGCGATGTACCGGGCGTCCGACGTGATCGCAGGATACACGGACGTCCAATTCGGTTCGCTGCCGTCTTCCGCGAGACTGATCCGCTCGAAATCGCCGGTCTGTCGGTCGGCCAAAAAAATGTCGCTGTAACCGTTCGTGTCGCCGGCGACCAGGTTCGTTGCGTGCGAGGAGAAGACGACATAGCGGCCGTCCGCGCTGAGTGCGGAGAACTCAGCCATGCCGTCGCCCTCTGCTCCGCCGGCGGCCACACTCACCCGTTCGATGCCTGCCGCAGCAGAGGCCGGATACGTCTGGCTCCAGCCCGGTTGGGCCACCTCGCCGACGAAATAGGTGCCGGGCGCGAGCGGGCCGATGCTGTAGCTGCCGTCGGCGGCCGTGACGTCGAAAAAGTCCTCAATTCCTTCGTCCCACTGGCCGTTCTGGTTTTCGTCAACGTAGATGGTCCAGCCGGGAAGGCCCGGTTCGCCGCCGGGCTGGCCGGGGTCGTCCCAGAGGCCATCGCCGTCGAGGTCGTTCCAGAGGCTGCCCTGAATCATTCCGGAAAATGCGCGGTTCCCGAAATCCATGCCCGCGATCACCTGGCCCGCCTCTACGGTCACGATGTGGACACGGTCTAACCGGCTGTTGCTGAAATCGACTAGATCGACTCCGTCGACATCCGGCAGCGCGACGGCGGCAGTCTTCGTGGTCTCGTCGAAAGCAAGACCGGAGGGCGTACTCGTCAGCGGCACAGCATCGATGAGCGCAGAGGATGCGCCGGCGGCGTCGACGCGGTAGAAGGCCTGGTTGCGGGTCCAGACGTTGCCCGTGTGCCAATGCGTCAGGAGGGACTTGCTGGCGGAGACGTACAGGACCGAATCCGCCTGCGACAGGTAGGCGGATTGCGCGTACATCGAGGTAGACCCAAGCAAGACCGTCTGGACCACGGAATTGGTCGACGCTTGGATGACGTAAACCACCGGGAGCTGTTCCGCGCCGGTCACCCCGCCTACGTAAACGAATTCGCCTGCGGCATCGACGCTCACGCCACGGGCGTACGTGATCCCTGAGATCGTAGTTTCCAGATGCGATGCAGCACCATCGACGTGAACGACGAGAACGCGACCGGCCGTGAAATTCGCGATGTAGGCCCGGGAGCCGTCGGGAGAGAAAGCCACCTCGTCGTCGGATCCACCGGTCAGAACCGGCACGGTTGCCACAATGCTGCGAGTGACCGTGTCGACCAGCACAAACTGACCATCCCAGTAATTGTAGATGCCGAGCTTCGAACCGTCGGCAGTCAATTCCATTTGGCCTATCTGGCCGGTGGCGAGTGATCCGACGACGGAACTGGTCGCCCCGGCGAGTTGGATGAAATGCACGCGGTCGGTCCCCGTGCCGCTGCCAACATAGGCCGTCTGGCCGTCGGGGGAGATCAGCACACGGAAGGGCCCCTCGGCCACCGGCAAAGTGGCCACCACCGAGTCGCTGGACAGGTCAATGATCGAGACGGTGTTGGAGTTGCCGTTGGCGACCACGGCATGGGTTCCGTCCGGCGTTGTGGCAAGCCCCGCGACCCGACCTCCGGTGTCGATGTAGGCGCGAACCGTTTGCGTTGTCCGATCGATAACCGAGACGTTTTCCGACGCTGTGTTGCCAACCACGAGCACCGAACCGGCATCGCCGAAAGCGACCATGCCGGGGCCGTCGCCCTCGGGCGCCTCGCCGCTGAGGATCCGTCCTTCGACCACACGATTGTCGAGGTCGTAAAACTGCACATGCTCGCCGACGAGGTTGTCCAGCGCCACGGCCCGGTAACCGACGGGGCTGAGAGCGGCTTCGTGACAATTCCCCGATTCCAACTGAGCGACGACGGTCTGTGAAGCAACGTCGATTACGGTTCCGAAGGCATTGGAGGCGAAGGCATATCGGCCGTCGTACGACAACTCCAGGTCGTCGACGACCCCGGTGAGAAAACTGGCGGTGATCTGTCCGTTGGCCAGGCTGATGAAGGCCACATAGTTCGGAATCGGGGCAATCACGTGGCTCTTGTCGGCAGTGATTCGAATGAACTGCCAGTCGAGCGGCTCGGCCGTGTCGTAGGTGACCGTAATGGAACGAGTAACCAGATCGACCACGCTGACCTTTTGGGAACTGCCATGGCTGATGACGGCCATGGTCCCGTCACGGCTGATGTCGATGGCGCTGGGAGTTGTGGCGGCCAGCGTGGCAAGCGTGTTGCCGTTGAGATCGTAGAGCAAGACCTGCGAATTCCACTGGTCCGCCAGGACAATGGTCGTATTGTCGGATGAGACTGCGAACTGCGTGAAGATGTTCTTTTGGACGCCCGATGCAAAGTTGTAGTCCCAGCCAAGACTCCCTTGCGGAGCCGAGGGGAAACTACGGACTTCCGCCAGGGTGGAAAGAGAGATGATCGAGAAGGACGACTGCACCGCGTCGTTGATCACGCCCACCACGGCGTAAGCCCCGTCGGCCGTGACCTCCACGCGGTAGGGCTGCGATCCGGTGACGGGAACGTGCGACACCGAATGATCGCTGAGGTCCACGATGGAAACCGTATTGCCGTACAGGTTCGGCACCACGGCGTAGCTGCCATTGGGGGTGACGGCAACGTCCACCGGATACTCGCCCACCGGGATCGTGGCCGTCACGGTACGGGAGGCAGCATCGAGAATCACCAGGTTGTTCGAGTCGCGATGGACGACAAGGACCGACTGGCCGTCGGGTGTGAAAGCGACCTCGCGCGGCATGTCGCCTTCGGGATCGGAGTTGACGGTGATGTAGGATGCCACGGGAGCCGCCTGCGGAGCCGGCAGAACGTCGCGAGACACTGGGCGAGGTTGCGACCAGGCAATGGTCTGCACCTCGTCGGGCTCGCCTGCCTCGCTACCCGGATAGGTTTGCAATTCGCGTACCCACGATGTCCAATCGGAACCGTTGGAAAGCTGCTGTGTGGCCGGAGGAACTGCCTCGGCCGGAAGCTGCACCGCGGAACTCGCACCGCGCGCGGGGAAGGTCTGGTCCCAACCCGACTGCTGCACCTCCGCCACCGTGTAGGTGCCGGGCTCCAGATCGATGAAGGCGTACCGGCCGTCGGCGTCGGTCACTTCGCGCGGCTCTGGGTCGTCCCACTGGCCGTCGTTGTTAATGTCCAGATAGATCTGCCAGCCGGAGAGCGCCGGTTCCCCCGGATCCCAGGTTCCGTCGCCGTCGAGGTCGTGCCACTTCGTACCCTGGATGCGGCCGAACGGGCTGGTGAAAGGAGTAAGGGCAAGCGCGGCGTTGGCATTGATACGGCCGTAGCCGTAGTACGAATTGAATCCGTCGGTGTCGTAGGCGGCAGCCCCGTTGTTGCCGCCGATCTTGTCCGCCGAAGCGCGCAGGATCTGGCGGACCTCGGCGGCCGTAAGGTCGGGGTTCTTGGAGAGGATTAGCGCCGCTACGCCCGCAGTCAAAGGCGTGGCAGACGATGTGCCGCCGAATGATGACGTGTAATCTCCCGCGTCGTAGCCGACCGCGCCGGTGCGGTCGGTCGTCGTGATGCCGGCAAAACCGCCGTTGCTGGGCGCGACGATCTCCACCGAGGTGCCGCGGCTGGTGTCGGCGGCGTATTGGCTGTAGTCGGATCGGTAGTCCCAGTCGGTGCTGGCGCCGACGGCAATGGTGGCGGGGTGGCTGGCGGGATAGGAAATGACCGTGGTGACGGCGGGCACGCCACTCGCCTGCAGTTCCGCGTACGGCCCATCCCATTGGCCCGTTGCGACATCTTTGACCCGCAGACTCAAAACATCGTTGCCCGCCTCGCTCGACGTCCAAGCCAAATAGACGAGGCTGCCGCCTCCGGAAGGTACGGTGATGGTGGGAGAGAGGAGAACCGTGGTCTGGTTCTGTTTGATTGTACCGGCCTTTGCCTGATAGCGTCCGGTACCGTACGCGTGTGCCGGATCGTCCACGATCGACCACGCTACGTTTCCGGACGTCGACCAACCGCCGGGCATCGCCAGGGTGTCGAACCGCTGAATCGTTCCGTCCGGAAAGGCGGCCAGGCCCAACCAGACCGTATCATCGCCATCGGTGCCGTTTTTGTCCTTGGAGTATTTCCACTCGAAGATGACCTCCCTGCTGCCCCAACTCGCGTCGAGATTGTGCTGATAAACGCGGTAGCCCGACGCAGCGTTTCCGGTGGCCGCGAACATGGGAATGCCTCTTCCCTCGCGGCCGTTGGTGGCGGCCCAGTCGAAGGCTGCATCCAAAATCGGATCTGGAGGAATACTCCAACTCATGTTGATCACGTCCGCCCCGCGCCAGGTTTCCAAGCCGTCCTTAGTCCGGCCGGCGGCGTAGTAGATTGCTTCGGCGAAGCTCGAGTAGGGCATCGCAGGTCTGCCCAGGCGGACGGGCATGATTTGCACGTTGCCCGCCGCGCCGGTCACGCCTTGGCCGTTGTTGCCGGCGGCCGCAGCTACCCCGGCCACCGACGTGCCGTGGTTCTCGTCGATCGTGCCCGGATTCGGATCGTTATCGTTGCCGTTGACGTCCCAGCCGTTGACGTCATCGATGTAGCCGTTACCGTCGTCGTCGATGCCGTTGCCAGGTATTTCTCCCGAATTCGTCCAGATCGACAGATCGGGGTGGTCCGTCTGGACCGCGTCATCGATAACCGCCACGACAATATCGTTGCCGCCAAACGTGGTATCCCATGCTTCGGGCGCGTCGACGTCGGCATCGATCCGCGCGCCGGTCTGGCCGGTGTTGTTCAAGTGCCACTGGCCCGCATAGAGCAGGTCGTTGGGCGTGTATTCCGGCCGGAATTCGGTGAGGAAATCGACCGAGGCCCAGGCCACCCGCGCGTCGGACGGCAAGCGGTTGGCCAGATCGACCGCGCCGGAAAATCCACCGGCCACGGTAACCACGAATTGATCGGCGGTGCCGGCCAAGGGGCGGTAGTCGAGGAAAGCCTCTTGGGAGAAGTACAGATCCGAATCCACACCCGACTCGAGTGCCACCACGATCGCGTCATTCGGCCATTGACGCAAGCCGGTCTGGCTGTTGATAAAAGTGGGGGCTGCCCACGCGACTGTCGGTAGATGGGCCACGCGAGACAGGATCGCGTCCAATTCGCGACCGTTTCTTGCCGATGCAGAAAACGCGATCTTCGATGCACCCAACACACTCTTGGGCGTGAGCCCGCTAAGGCCCTTTCCAGCTAGGATCGACCCCGCGTGGTTCAACGGCAGAGGTAGTTCGTCGCCGAAGTCCACAACGATTTCATCCAGCGCCCTCAGCAGACCGATGCTGCGATCACCGGCCCAGTAACTCTCCCCATTGTCGACCCAAGCCGAACCGGAATTGGCCTCGGTCAGAATCTCCAGCGAGCCGCGAGTGACTTCCGCACGACCAAGAAGCGGGCCTGCCAATTCCAACCCCCCGATGCTCAGCAGCGTTCGCTCCTCGAGTTGCTCGATCCGCCCCAGTCGCGAGTGAAGCGGCCGACCCTGACCGTCCTGCAATCCATGTCGTCGCGCGCGACGCATGGGACGTGCAACTTGACGCATGGGACGTGCAACTTGGGCGAGCCAACGAGTGCCATCGAAGAACCGTTGCATAGTTCTCTCCTCGCAACGTAAAGCGGAGCGTCACGGACAACGGCGCCAGTCATCCGGTGTGTTCGCGCGAATTCATCCCGAACGGCAACATGGGAGTCCTGCCGCGGTCTTGTGCGCAGCAGCAACAGCACAGAGACAGATCTGTCATCGACCGCCCGACGTGAATGCGCCGCGCCGCATCAGGAATCGCCCATTCCCGGAAATCGATCAGTCGCGTGTAGGATGATGACGAAAACCTGTCGCGTCAACCCCCGCCGGGCGGGGGTTGGTGCATGACAAGCGAAACGGTTTTTGCAGAGGCGCGAAAAGCAGGGAGAATGAAGCAGAGAGAAGGAAAGCAAGAGCATTGTCTTGGTTCCCCGCCGGACCGTGGCCTGCAAGGGGCCGGGGGCCCGTTTCCGTATCGGCCGCTACTTGCCGATGATCCGCCAGCAGCGATGAATCCTTCGGTTGCGGAAGTCGGGCGGGACCGTCTGGCGGCTGATCTCGCGAATCGACGCTCCCGATATTTCTGCTTCCGCGAACTTGAAGCGGCGGAAATTCGTGGAAAAATAGATCACGCCGCCCGGCGCCGTCCACGAGAGCAACCGTTGGAGCAGTTCCACGTGGTCGCGCTGCACGTCCCAGATATCGTCCATCCGCTTGCTATTGGAGAACGTCGGCGGGTCGACCACGATCAGGTCGAACGCATCTTGCCGCGGGCGACCGCGGAGCAGGTCCATGGCATCGCTGCGCAAGAATTGGTGTTCCGGCCCGCCGAATCCGTTCAGCCGCATGTTCTCGCCGGCCCAGTCGAGATAGGTGTTGGACAGATCCACGGTCGTTGTCGAAACTGCCCCGCCGGTGGCCGCATAGACCGTGAAGGCGCCCGTGTAACCAAAAAGGTTGAGGAACCTCTTCCCGGCCGCCTCGCCTCGGACCATGGCGCGGGTGATGCGATGGTCGAGGAACAGGCCCGTGTCGACGTAGTCCGAGAGATTCACCCGAAATCGCAATCCGCCCTCGGAGACGACGAACACTCGCTCGGCCTCCGCCACACGCTCGTACTGCTCCGTGCCGCGCTGCCGTTGTCTCCGCTTCACGAAAATATTCGCCCGCGCGATGTCCAGCACGTCGCCGGCGGTGCGGGCGATCAGGTCGAGCCAGTCGGCCTGTTCGGCCGGCGTGCGGTCGAAAGGCCGGGCGCGATCGGCGATGTGCAGGCAATCTTCATACCGGTCGACGATGACGGGCACTTCCGGTACGTCGCAATCATAGACCCGATAACAGGTGATTCCCTGCCGCGTCGGCCAGCGCCGAAAATGCCGGGCCCGGTTGACCAACCGGGCACGGAAGATCTCCGCCTGACGCAGCGCCTTCTCGGACAACCCGCCGAACGCCGGCCGCGCGACTTTGCTCGAGCGCGGCGCAGCGGGCGGGGAGGCTGCGGCTGCTTCGCTGACTGACGGTTCCGTCTTCTCAGGAGATTCGACCGGCGCGTCCGACCGTTCCGCGTCAACAACCTCCGCGGGCGACAGGTGTCTCTCGCCTCGCGGCCATCCCGGCTTCGGGCCGTAGAACTGGTAGTACGTGCATTGGATGCCGCCGTTGTACAGCTTTCGCCGCCGGTCGGCTTCCTGGCCGACCAGTGCTTCGAAATCCGGATAGGACGTGAGAATATAGTGCGACCAGGTCGGCAGCCGCCGCAACACCAGCGGCATCGACTGGTAAAGCGCCGCGACCTCCCGTCCGATGCCGGACCGTTCTCCGTAAGGCGGGTTGCAGACGATGCAGCCAAACGGCCGTTTGCTGGTCAAATCGGCGAACGCGCGAAGTTGAAAGTGGATCTGCTCGCCGACGCCGGCCTCCGCGGCGTGATGGCGGGCCAGTTCCAGCGCGCCTTTGTCGATGTCGGTGCCGATGATCCGTTCCGGCAGCGAGGGCCGGGCCAGATCGCGGGCTTCCTGGCGAGCCTGTTTCCAGGCGGCGCCCGGAATCCGCTCCCATGCTTCCGCGGCGAACGAGCGGTTCAGCCCCGGCGCCAGATTACGGCCGACGAGCGCCGCTTCGATCGGGATCGTGCCCGTGCCGCAAAACGGATCGATCAGAGGGCGATCCGGGCGCCAAAAACTCAAGAGTACCATTGCTGCGGCGAGCGTTTCCTTCAAAGGCGCCTTGCCGACCAGCTTGCGATAACCTCGCTTATGGAGCCCCGGACCGGTGGTGTCGATCGTCAGCGTTGCCTGGTCCGAGAGCAGCGCAACCTCAATCGAATACTTGGCCCCGGTTTCGGCAAACCACTCCACGCCATAGGCCGCTTTCAGCTTCTCCACGATCGCTTTCTTGACGATCTTCTGGCAGGCCGGCACGCTGGAAAGCCGCGACTTGATCGACCGGCCCGTCACCGGGAACATGGCGTCGCGCGGGATCCATTCTCCCAGGGCAAGGCATAGGTCCGGTCGAACAACTCCCCGAAATCGTTCGCCTCAAACGTACCGAGCCGCAGCAGAACACGGTCCGCCGCTCTCAGCCAGAGATTTGCCCGCGCCAGAGCCGTTTCGTCGCCTTCGAACAGCAATCGGCCCGGCTGAATCGTAGCCGGCTCGTAACCCAAGGCTCGCAGTTCCCGGGCAACCACCGCTTCGAGCCCAAAAGTGGAGGTCGCGATCAGTTCGAGGTTCGCCATGCCGACTATTATACCATACCCTTTGAGCGCCCCGCAGGTATCACCCACACACAGCCGCCACGGAAGCGTGTGCCGTGTTGTCCTGTCACGGCGTGCCGTGCGAATCCGGTGGATGCACGCAAGCAGCCCGGCTGCTACCATCCACTTCGACGCCGGCGTACCGAACAAGGAACGGTTGCGGTGCGGCGATGTAGAGCGGGGCATCGAGGAAGGACATCAGGGTTGGGGATGAAACGCCCAGGACTATGGCCTTCCTCGGACACTTCGATCATACTGGCCGGGGCATCGTCGACGTGGAAGCGGAGCAAGGGTTATTCGCTTCGGTCCGCTGAAGGAAGCATCTGGCCTGGGACTCCCTGGAGCCGACCGCGTTTCACTTCCTGGAGAAATCATGAGCGTCACAGCCACAGGGCACAAACGTTTCCGCATCGCAGCCGTACAGATGAAGTTTGCCCCCTCGATTGCCGGGAATCTCGCGACGATCGAACGGATGGTCAAGGAGGCTGCGCGGCGGCGGGCCGATGCCGTGCTGTTTCCCGAGTGCGCAACCACTGGCTATGCCTGCGATTTCGGCGCCCTTCGGCCCAAAGATGTCGCCGCTGCCCTGGAGACTGTGGCCAGTCTCGCAGCACGCTACCGCATCAACCTGCTGGTTGGCTCAGCCGTGTTCCGGCGCCGGAAGCTGCAAAACTGCCTGGTGGTGTTCGACCGGCTTGGCCGTCCGATCCACTGCTATGCCAAGTGCCAGTTGGTCGATTCGGACCGGCAGTTCTTCGTGCCGGGCAACTCCATCGCCCTGTTCGAGATCGACGGAGTCCGTGCCACGGCAGTGATCTGCCACGAGCGCCGTTATCCTGAACTCGTCCGGCTCGCAGTCATGGCCGGTGCGCAGATCCTGTTCCATCCCAACGCCGGCATGGACGCACTGTCCGTCTCCCGCCGCAAGCGGGGCGGTCGCGACGGGATCGCCGTCCGGGCCTTCGAGAATGCCATCTTCTACGTCTTCGCCAACTCCGTCGGCCCGCAAGGCGGCGGGAAATGGTCGGCTGGGGACTCGAAGATCGTGGCCCCGGACGAACGGGTGCTGCGCCTGGCCGACAACAAGAACGAGGCTCTCCTGGTGGCCGATCTCGATCTCGCCCTCGCCACGCGCAGGTATGCGATCGACAGTCTGGAACATCCACGGTTTCTCGCGCCCCGGTGGCGAGAGATCGTCGGTCAGGTGGTTCGCCAGAGCAAGACCGAAGGCGGCTTGATGTTGCCTAGCCAAGAGCGGCGGGCCGACTTGAGGGAGACAAGATGGAAACTCTGACTGAAATCCCGTTCTCGTTGGTCGCGGCCACGTTGATGAAGCAGGCGCACGTCGAGCCTGGATCGGACGATGCCAAGGAATTGCGGGCCTTGATGGATGTCGCGGTCGAGGTCGGTAAGCCAAAGGCTGCTTATGCCGTGTCGTTCGTGGAGGCGAGGAACGGCGATACCGTGGAGGTTGGCGGCACCCGGTTCGCGAGCCGAACGCTGGCCAGGAACCTGGAGTCTACCGAACGAGTCTTCCCGATGGTAGCGACCTTCAAACACGAGATGGACGAAGCTCGCCCGGCAAGAGGGGACATGCTGAAGGAGTTCTGGTGGGATCGGAGCAAGAGCGAAATGCTTGGTGCAGCGTCAGTTCGCGAACGCGAACTCTTGCTTGCGATTGAGGCTCGGCGTCGCGCTGGCTTTCGATGGGATGACCGGGCTCTGGCAATGGAGTACCAGCAACAGTCCAGCTTACCATCCTTTCTTCACCAGCCCTCCCCGGTTCAACTCACTCCGCTACGCGGAAATCGAACTTCCTATCAGCATTAGCTCACAAGGAGGACTCAACCGATGTACCGAACCGCATTCCATGTCGTCGCGGCTTGTGCCGCGATCTTCCTATCGGTCGAACCGACGTCGGCGCAGAACGCGGCCGTTGCCCCGGAGGCAATGATGATGAGACTCATCATCCAGGTCGACTTCGACAAGGATACGGGCCAGAACTTCGGCACATTGTTCGAGGCGGTCGATGCGCAGGGCCGTGTGGTCGCCGGCGCGGGGTTCCCGGGCCTGTACAACACAACGTGCCGCAACGACCGCCGCAGTCTTCAGTTCTACGTGCGTCCGGCACAGGATACCGGTCGAATGGTGCCGGAAATGCTGCCGCGGTTCAGCGGCGACACTGGCGTGTACATCGGCGATATCAACGGCAGGATGTACGCGATGGGCCAGCGGGTCGCCACGCGCGTCCAGGCCTGGGACGACGCGGCGGGCCGCTGGGAGGTTGCGCCCGAGTATGCGAACGCAGCGCTCCGCAACGGCGATGGCATCATGCACCTCGGCGATGGCCAGCTCTCATTCCGCAACAGCCGAATCGAGTACAACGGCCAACTTGTCCTGGCTGCGTCCGAGAAGGAGTCACTCCATCACGCCTACTACGCGCAGGGCCACCTGTTCTTCTTCCATGACCGGCCGGGCAAGACCAAGGACGGCGCGTTCACTCGTGTCTGTGCCTTGCCTTGGGTACCGGATCAGGCTGCACCGCCGGACCTGGCCACGGCCATCTGCGAGCCCACGTACTCGCTGCATGAGACGACCTGGGCTTGGGGTCAACTCTGCGCCAAGGTCATAACGGTGACCAATTGGGGTACGGTTCTGGTGTTCGACGGCGAGCACTGGACCACCCTGCGTAAACACGACGGCAAGAGCTACCAGGTGTACTCAATGCTGAATTACTACGACCGCCTGCTACTCGGACATTACCCGTCCGGCTGCCTCTTTGAATACGACGGCCAGACCGTGAAGGCGACCGAAAACTGGCCGCCGCGCATCCCCGGCGTAACCGGGTATGCACGTGAAGCCCAGGCCACCGCGCTCTACCGTGGCGACCTCTACGCCACAGTCTGGCCGTGGGCGGAACTGTGGCGTTACGACCGCAATGCCGGCCAATGGCTCGCCGTCGGGCGTATGTTTACACGTCCGCCGGTGACCGACAAGGTCGGGCATCCCTTCGAGGCCGAGATCGTCGCCTACAATGCGCTGCACGGCACGAAGAACGTGATCAACGACTGGGGCCAGCGCGCGACCAGCCTCGCGGTGGCCGACGGGGCACTCTACGTCGGCACTTCGAACAAAGGTGGCTCGCCACGACCGGTGGATTACACCTTCATCGATGACGCTGCGCTCGAAGAGTATGGCCGTGTGTGGCGGCTCCGGCTACCCGGGCATCTCTCCGCGCAGGTACGCTGGGTGAACGGCCCGACGACTTTCGAGTTCGTCGTGACCGCTGGTGAGATGCGTCTTCTCCAGGACGGCCTCGTGCTGGACAGCACCGTTCTGGACGCGACGCTGGCCAGCGGGGTGCGTGGCGCCAAGTTCACCTTGGGCGAAGGCCTCTTTGGCCGCTTGGCTGGGCTGGCAAAAGTGCTGCCAATGCCTTAGCTTAGAGCAGTCACGAGGCTTCTCTGAGCGAAATGCCGGACGCGCCCCTGGAGCGATTCTTGATGGCGATCGGCTGCCGTAGTACGATGGGCGGAGTGTGGAGAAGTCACGGCCCTGTTGGGAGACAGTGATGTTCGCCCTACGATCCTTCGGCGCCGGCTTGGGTGTCTCGCCTGGGTTAAGCTCGTTCAGGATTGCCACGTAAAGCCACTCGCGATCATGGCGAAGCCAAAGGTAACTGGGGTGGGCCGCGGTCGGTGTGTTCCCGGGCGTGCGACTGACGACCACCGCCTCCGCCTTCTCCAATCCGTCCCATTCGACCGGCTCCAGCCAGCCATCGATGACGATCGGCGACGTGGCCTGGCTTGCATGGCAGACGGGCATCTCCCCGGCGGACAACCGGTTTGATCGCCTCGTCGTCGACCAGGCGGGTCTCGTATAAGCCGCTTTCATGGCCGACAGGCCAGGTGGCGCGGAGTTCATCCTGGTAGAGACCAATCCTGTCCAGTGGCAGCGGCTCGAAGTCGCAGGCGGCGAACACGGGCGAATCCGCGCGAAGGGAGAAATCGCCGTGGTTCGGATCCTGGAAGCGGGGGTCGCCCTCCGTCCAGTTCTGCTCGATTCGAGCCAATCCTCTGGTCCGGTCCGATCCCAGCAAGAACGTCTCGCACTCGTACACCAGGTTGCGGGCCACCACGTTGCCCTGCAGAAAGATGCTGGTGTCGGCCGCCTGCCGCGGAAACTGCGTCAGCCGAGGGTAGCGACGCGCCCAGACCGGATTGGCGGCAGCCTTGGCGACGTAAGTATCGACCGGAAAGTTGGGCGGCTTGTTCACCAGGCCATAGAGATAGGTGCGATCCGAGAGATTCACGCCCGTGAAGCAGCGATGGAAGACGTTGTTCTCGACGCGGTTGTCGCACGCTCCAAAGAAGACCGCGCCGCTTTTGGCGTGGAATCGCTGAAAGATGTTGCCGTAAACGGTGATGTTGCTGTTGAAGCTGTCGATGTAGATGCCGCGGCGCGTGTCGTTGGCCACCTTCTTGAAGGTCTCGTTGTGCGGCAGGTCGTGCCAGTAGTTGTAGCGGACCACCTGGCCGAGTTCCAAGAGGGCGCCGACCGATACTTCCCCGTACATATAATAGGCGCCGGCATCGCCCGCCTCGTGGCAGACGTCGTGGATCTCCGAGTACTCCAGCACGTTGTCGTTTCCGTGAACGAGGAACGCCTGGTGGGGGGCGTCGTTGACCAGGCAATGGGAAACCCGGTTGCCCACGCCGCTCATCTCGACCCCCGCCTGGTATCCGATGCGATTCCAACGGGCGAAGTGGTGGATGTGGCAGTTCTCGATCACGTGCCCGGACGGGGTCAGATCCTCGCGG